>Ga0209172_10001317_pt1 | contig 53969 bp, 58 predicted proteins | sample LarsenN4metaG_FD_184113 | JGI IMG/M metagenome (GOLD analysis project Ga0209172, IMG submission 184113) | Hot spring sediment bacterial and archeal communities from British Columbia, Canada, to study Microbial Dark Matter (Phase II) - Larsen... ...
GGCGATGCGGAAGCTGCTCCACGCCGTCTACAGCGTGGCGACCCATCGCCGCCCGTTCGTGCCGAATCTGGTCGCGGTGGAGACACCCCGGTGAAAAAATCGCTTGACGGCCGTCACGGTATCTCACTGGCGACGCCGCCCGCTCTTGGTGAGCTCCAGCCGAACCACACCTCGCGAGCGGTCGATCCGGTCCCGCGTGAGCGCGGGCGCCTCCCCCCGGCGCCACACCCGTGAACATCTCACCACGGCGGCGCTCAGCGGCTTCTCCTTCTCGCCGATCCTCCGCGTAGTCACCAGACGCCGCGCCTTGTACTCGCTGATTCGATTCGCCGTGATGTGGCTGCCGCGTCATTTCCCCGAGCTCGGCCTTCAGCTGCCCGAATGTTCGCCTGTCCTCGGCGATCGTGCGCTTGCGCGTTCTCAGACAGAGTAGCGCTCGGCGGCCGTGGCGAGTGCGATGCTGGCGTCCTTCGGCTTCTCCGGCTCTCGCAGCAGTGCCGCGGCGAGCTCGCGCTCCGCGTCGTCCTGTGTCCACTCGGTCCTGTGGCGACGGACCTGCCGACCGTCGACCTGTGCCGTGCAGCCTTAGGCCTTCGAGAGGATGGGGCCACTGGCGGGCGTACTCCTTGCCACGATCCATGGCCGTCGTCGACGGCGGCGGCAGAGCGGTGAACGACCGGGCACTCGGTCGCGCCAGGGATGGCAGCGGCCCGAGTCGCGTCTGCGCCTTCCCGGGATTGGTACCGGCAAAGGCTGATCGAAGGATGTGTCAGAGTCCGGCGACGCCTCGTGAACGTTCCGCGTGAGGACCTATGCTGCTGGCATCGTGAGCCGGTCGATCGTCGCTGCTCTCGTCTATGTGACCGAGGACACCAAGCCCATGCAAGGCCAACCGTCCAACTTCACGTTCGACCGGACCGCTGGCTCTCATTCGCCCGCCGCGGCGGCGCGCTGCGTCGCGTCGTCGTCCGACGCGATGCCCTGCCACCGGCCGTCGCCGCGTGCGCATCCTCCCGGCACGAGGGCTGCACGAGAGCCTTGCCATGCGGAACATCAAGCGCCGTGAGGCCCGAGCGCAGCGGTTGCTCGAGCGGGCCCGCACGATCGTCGTCGTCGGCGCCGACGCGCGTTCCCGCACGTTGACGGACTATCTGCGCGGGGCCGGTTACGACGTCGTTCCGGTCCGCAGCACCGGCGGCGAGATGGGGGGTCTCAAGGTCTACCCGTCCATCGAGGACGTTCCGGGCCAGGTCGATCTGGTCGTGGTGCTCGCATCCCGGACACCCGTGCGCCGCATCGTGGAGCAGGCGGCGGCCAAGGGCGCGGACGCCGTGTGGCTGGCTCGCGCGTCGACGACGGCCGAGGACCGGGCTGCCGCCCAGGCGGCCGGGATCCCGCTGGTGGCCGATCTGGGCCTGATCGGCGAGCATCGGCCTCGCCTGCGCGAGGCCGGACAGCCGGCCAGGCTCGGGGTGGGATCGCGCCGTCGCGGACGCGGAGGCGGGCGGGTCCGCGACTCGGGCTGGACGGAGGCCGGTGGCGGCGGGCGCGCGGGCGGTGGCGGCGGTCGGGCGGCCGTCGACGAGAAGAAGATGGTCGACGGGCGCCCGTCACGCCGCGGGCGGCGCCGGGCCGTCCGCTGACCCCGGTCTCCCGGCAGCCTCGGCCGCCGCGGTGGCGGGAGGGCGCCGGTCCGGTCGCGCCCATGCTCGCGAGCGCCGGAGCGGCGCCACTCGTCGACGAGCGGTGGGTGTTCGAGCCCGCGTACGACGGTGTCCGTGCGCTGGTGGCCGTCGAACCCGGGGCCGGGACGGCGGGCGTGCGCATCTGGTCGCGCACCGGCAACGACCAGGCCGGGCGGTTCCCGGAGGTCGTCGCCGTGCTCGCCCGGCTCGCGCGGCGCCTGAAGGCGCCGGTCCTGCTCGACGGCGAGATCGTCGCCCGGGACGGCGCCGGGCCGGCCGCCTTCATCGCCTTCGACATCCTGCGCGACGGCGGCTGCGACCTGCGCCCGCTGCCGCTGTCGACGCGCCGCGCGCACCTGGAGCGCGTGCTCGGGAACCTGGGCTCGCGTCGCGTCCGGCTCGCCGCTGACGCCCGTGCGTCGCCGTCCTGGCCGGCGGTGGCCGGCGACTCCGGCCCCGGATCGCAGCGCCGCGGCGCTCACGGCGCCGGTCGTGGGCACGCGACTTGCCAGTCCGTCGCGCATGGGCATGCGGGCCTGGCTCGCGGGGCTGGCGGTCGGCTCGGCGGCCGTCGCCTGGCGTCGGGCCGTCCGCCGGGCCCGGTGGCTGGACCTCGGCGGCGCCACGGTCCTGGTCACCGGGGGCTCTCGGGGCCTCGGGCTGTTGCTGGCGGAGGAGTTCGGACGCCACCGGGCCCGCGTGGCCCTCTGCGCCCGGGACGCCGCCGAGCTGGACCGCGCGCGGACCTTCCTCGCCTCGCGCGGCATCGCGGCCCTCGCGCTCGCGTGCGACGTCACGGATCGCGCCCGCGTCGACGCCACCGTGCGAGAGGTCGAGGCGCAGCTGGGCCCGATCGACGTGCTCGTGAACAACGCCGGCGTCGCCACCGTCGGCCCGCACGCCACCATGACCATCGAGGACTACGAGGAGGCGCTGGCGACGCACTTCTGGGGGCCGCTCTACGCGACGCTCGCGGTGCTGCCCTCCATGCGGCGACGCCGGCGCGGCCGCATCGTGAACATCGCCTCGATCGGCGGCAAGGTGAGCGTGCCCCACCTGCTGCCGTACTCCGCCAGCAAGTTCGCGCTGGTGGGCCTCAGCGAGGGGCTGCGCGCCGAGCTGCTCCGCCACGGCGTGCTCGTCACCACGGTGTGCCCGGGCCTCATGCGTACCGGCAGCCCCCGCCACGCCCGGTTCAAGGGCCGCCACCGCGCCGAGCACGCGTGGTTCGCCATCAGCGATTCGCTGCCCGGCCTCTCGATGGACGCCTCGCGCGCGGCCCGCCGCATCGTGGAGGCTTGCCGGCGGGGCGAGGCCGAGGTCGTGCTGTCGCTGCCGGCGAAGGCGGCCGCGGCCGTGCACGGCGTGCTGCCCGGGCTCACGGCCGATCTGCTGGCCGTCGCCGACCGGCTGCTGCCGCGGTCGGGCGGCATCGGCACGTCCAGCGCGCGGGGCGCGGACAGCGCCTCGGTGGCGGCGCCGTCCTGGCTCACCGCGCTGGGCGACCGTGCGGCCTCCCGGCTGAACCAGCTGGGCGCCGGAGAGCGGCGGCGCCCCGCCTGAGCGCGGCGGCCGGCGCGAGCCCGCTCAGGCGGCCTCGCGCTCGGGGCTGTCGAACCGGAAGAAGTTGCTCTGGCGGCCGCTCTTGAGCCGCTCCTGGAACAGGAAGACCAGCCCCCGCTCGTCGAAGGTCCGGAACCAGTCGTCCCAGTCGATGCGCTGCAGCTGTCCTCCGCCGTAGCCCGGAAAGTCGAGCCTCAGCACGCCGGGGCGATCGTCGCGCTCGGTGCCCGGAATGGTCGCCGGCGCCGCCCCTCGCTCCTCGGCCCACCGGCGAATCACCTCGTGGTCACGCGTCGCCAGCGTCTGTCCGGGGCGCTCGGCGTGCTCGTCGGGAGACTCGATCCACTTGGCGCGCAGCGTGGCGCGAGACAGCTCCTCGCCGCGCGCACCGCCGCGCGAGCTCGACCGAGCCGCGGCCGTGCCGCCGCCACCGCCCTTGCGGCCGGATGTCTTCCGCGTCCGTGTCCGCCGCGACTTGGCGCCGCCCGCGCGGCCGCCGCGCCGCTGGGCGTTGTCGCGGCGGGAGCGCGCCGAGGCGCCTCCGGTCGCCTGGTTGCCCCTCCGGCTCGTGCGCCGCTTCGCGCCCGCGTTCTTTCGCGCCATCGTGGTGCTCCTCTCCGTCATGAAATTCTGCCCGCCGGCTGCGTTGCAGCCCACGTGCCACGGACCTCCACCGTGTTCGCCGACCATAGCCGCAAGTGTTCAGACGAGGCGATCGCCGCGTCGCCGCGCGCCGCCCGCGACGCCGGACCGCGTGCGCGTCGCCCCGAACGGCTCGGCGACAGGTGCGTCGAGGCACTCCATCCCGAGCGGACACCGGAAGGCGCAACGCGGCGCACGAGGTCGGAGCGAGGTCGCTGGCACGAGCCTCGCTTTTCGCCGGGCTCATGGTCGAGTCGGTCCTGGCGCCCATCTTCTTCGCCGTGATCGTCCTTGCCGTGGTCGTGTACGCGCTCGCCCGGCGTGCCCGCCGCTCGGTCGCCGAGCGGGACGAGCGCGCCGGCACGGGCGCCGGCCCCTCCGGCGACGAGCGGCAACCCCGCCGGCGGGCGGGGTAGTCCTCGATCGCGCGAGGGCGGCGGGGTGTTCCGGTTCGCCCCGGGCGACCGGGTACGCGTTCTCAGCCACCCTCTCGCGCCGCCGGCCACCGTCACGGCACGCTGGAGCGCCGAGGAGATCGGCGACGTGCACGGCGAGAACGCCTACGCGGTGAGCGGGTTCGTCACCCGGCAGCGCGAGTCGAGCCTGGCGGGCGCGGGCTACGAGGCCGTTCTCCTGGAGCCCCTGACGGCGTGGCGGATGCTCGGCGACGGCGCGTTCCGGCGAGCCGGGCCGGGCGTCGTCGAGTCGTCCGGCGGCCCGGGCGTGCTGTGGTACGCGCGCGAGGCGTTCGACGACCTCGTCCTCGTCGTGGACTGGCGACTCACCGCGCCGGAGGCGAACTCCGGCGTGTTCGTGCGCATGCCGGCGCCCACCGGCGACGCGGCCGTCGACCTCCGGCGCGCCGTGGCGGAGGGCTACGAGATCCAGATCGACGACCGCGGCGTCGACCACGAGCGCGGCGTGGCGGGCAGCCCGCGCCATCGCACCGGCGCCGTCTACGGCCTGGCGCCCGCCGTCACGGTTGCCAGCGAGCCGCCGGGACGGTGGAACACCTTCGAGATCGAGGCGCGCGGCGACCGGGTGTCGGTGAGGCTCAACGGCGTGGCCGTGAGCGCGCTGCACGACCCGCGCCGCCGCCGGGGCCACCTCGGGTTGCAGGCGCACGACGCCGCCTCCCGCGTGCAGTTCCGGAACCTTCGAGTTCGCCGTCTCGACGCCGTCGGCCCGGCTGACGCCGGCCCGCGGCTGGACCGCGCGGCATGAACGTCCCGGACCGGCCGGAGCACGGCGCGCCTGCGCAGGCCGCGCGGCGGCGATGAGGCTCGGTCCCGTGGCCTCGCCGCCGCTCCGTGGATCGGACGCCGCGCGCGCCGCCGCCGCCCGCCACGAGGGCAAGGTCGAATCGGTCGTCCGCCAGCTGCGCGCGCATCCGCCCGGACGCCCCGTGTCGCTCAGGAAGAAGGCCGTTTCGCACCAGGTGCCGAAGGCCCGGGACCGCAAGTACACCGACGACAAGATCGACATCGCCGACCTCGACGAGATCCTCGAGATCGATCCGGCGTCGACGACGTGCACGGCCGAGCCGGGCGTGACGTTCGCGGACCTCGTCGAGGCCACGATGCGCCACCGCCTGGTCCCGATCATCGTGCCGGAGCTCAAGACCATCACCGTCGGCGGCGCCGTGTCCGGTGGCTCGCTGGAGTCCGCCTCGTTCCGGTACGGCGGGTTCCACGACACCTGCCTGGACTACGAGGTCGTCACCGGCACCGGCGACGTGCTCCGCTGCACGCCGGACAACGAGCACCGGCTGATCTTCCAGATGATCCACGGGGCCTTCGGCACGCTGGGCATCCTGACGCGGCTGACGTTCCGGCTGGTGCCGGCCACGCCCTTCGTCCACGTCCGCTACGAGCACCACCGCACGCTCGGCGACTACCAGGCGGCCATCTGGCGACACTTCACGGCCCGGGACGTGGACTTCATGGACGGCATGATCCACTCGCCGATTCACTGGGTGCTGAGCCTCGGCCGGTTCGTGGACGCCGCGCCGTATGCCAACCGCTACGACTGGATGAAGGTGTACCACCGCAGCACGGCCACCCGGCACGAGGACTACCTGCGCACGCCGCACTACTTCTTCCGGTACGACAACGGCGTCACCAACGTGCACCCGCGCAGCGCCCTGGGCCGGCTGCTGCTCGGCCGGTTCCTGCACTCGAGCGAGATGCTCCGCCTGGCGGAGCGCCTGCATCGCTGGCTGCCGGTGGAGCGGCCGGACGTCACCGTGGACCTGTTCGTGCCGTTCTCGCGGATGCCGCCGTTCCTGCGGTGGTACGAGCAGCGCGTCGCGCACTACCCGGTGTGGTGCGTGCCGTACCGGCGGGTGCGCGACTACGAGTGGATCGCCCCCCAGGTGTTCGACGGCGTGAGCGATCCGCTGTACGTGGACCTCGCCGTCTACGGCATGAAGCAGCCGGCCGGCCGCAACGTGTACCGGGAGCTCGAGGAGCAGCTGCCCCGGGTGAACGGCCTCAAGACGCTGATCTCCCACAACTACTACGCGCCCGACGAGTTCTGGCGCGTCTTCAACCAGGCCAACTACGCCGCGGCCAAGCGCCTGACCGACCCCGAGAACCTCTTCCGCGACCTCTACGCCAAGACCTGCCGCGCCGCGCGCGGGCTCGACGATGCCGCGTAGCCCGCCCGGTCCCGTCTCACGCCGCCTCGGCGGCGGCCTCGCGCTCCTTGCGGCACTGCAGGCACATGTCGCTCTCGGGCACGGCGGCCAGGCGCGCGGGCTCGATGGGACGACCGCACACGGCGCACACGCCATAGGCCCCCTGCTGCATGCGCTCGAGGGCCGCGGTGAGCCGGTTGATCCGCTCGGCCAGTCGCTGGCGCGTCATGAAGTTCATGTCCTGCCGCTCGCTGGCCTGCGCGGCGTCGCCCTCGTCCAGGACGATGTCGGTGCCCCGGCGGGGCGTCGTGTCGTCGATGTCGGGCGAGATGCCGAGCGTGCGGAGCTCGCCGATGGCGGCCTCGCGCTCGGCGTGCAGGCGCTGGCGCAACGCCTCGACCGCCGCCGCGTCCAGCGCGGGCGTGCCCGCGGCCGCCTCCTCGGCCGACTCGTGGTGGATGGGCTCCGGCGTCGGCGGCGCCTCCTGGTCGAGCTTGCCCGTGCCCTGCCGTCCGATGCGCCGCTCGTCGGTCCTCTGCCGATCCCGAAGATCCTTCGTCATCGTGCCTCTCCCGGATGGCGGTCGTCGCGCCATGGGCGGGGAGCGTGCGCACTCCGCGCGCCGCCTCCTCCGTGTGCAACGCGGTTGCCAGCCAGCGGGGCGGACGACGCCTGGCCCGATGTCGTGCCGCTCGGCGGCTCAGTCCCGGTGGCCCCGATCTCCCCGGATCTGTCCGCGGATCTCGCCGGCGCCGAAGAGTGGGCTGGAGTGCACGTTGGCGTACGTGGCGCCGGCGCGCATGGCGGCCAGCAGCTCGTCGAACTCACCGGCGTCGAGGCCTTGCGCCGTCAACGCGAGGACCTTGGTCGCGTCGATCGTGCCCGTCACGGTACCGGACTGGGGGCACTCCGGTGTCGTGTCCGGCAACGGGGATTGGGTCCCGGCCGTCTCGCACAGCCACACGACGATGCCGCCCACCGTGTGAAGCTGGCCGAAGTGGATGTGCGCCTGCGTGACCGTGCCCTCGAGCCCCTCGTAGCTGAGCTCGTAATGGATGACGGCGTGGCGCTCGTCGATCGTGGCGCGGAACTCGCCGCGAGCCCCGGTCGAGACGGCCCCGCGCAGGGCGGCCGGGGGCCCTGCGGCGAAATGAACCTCCTCGTACCCCGACAGGCGGGCGCTGAAGTGCCGGGGGCCCTTTCCGCGGTCCTCATCAGCGAACGTGGCCTGGCTGGCGCCGACGACGAGCGACAGGGACAGGAGCGCAATGGCGTGCTTCATCGGTGGCCTCCTCTGCGTTCGCGCGGGGATGGGTGAACCCGAGACGCCCGGGCAACGCGGGAGGACCGCACGAGGTTCCTGGTAATAGGTCGGACCAATTGCCGCGGCAGACCACGGCGCCATCGGCCACGCGGGTCCGCGGTCACGGCCATGGCCGTGACCGCGGACCCCGCCCTGCGTCAGGCGACGCTGCGCGCGGAGCGCCTGGACACGGCCTGCGCGGTCTCGAGCGCCTCCTCGTCCTCGCTCGAGCGCAGGGCGAGCGAGCTCAGCGTCACCACGCCCACGAGCCGGCCGTCCTCGTCGACGACCGGCAGGCGGCCGATCTGGCAGTCGGCCATGACCTCCATCGCCTCGTCGACGTCCCAGTCGGGCATGGCGCACACCGGCTCCACCGTGGTGCAGTCGCTCACGCGCGTCGTCGCCGGATCGGCGCCCCGCGCCACGGCGCGCACGACGATGTCGCGGTCGGTGATGACGCCCTGCAGCCGCCCGCCGGCGACCACGGGCAGCATGCCGACGTTGGCCTCGCGCATGCGCTCGGCGGCCTCCCGCAGGGTGGCCGTGGGTGCGATGGTGACCACGTCCTCGACCATCACGTCCTCCACCGTGCGGCCCCGGGAGCGGGCCGCCGCGAGCAGCCCGCCGGCGACCACCGCGGCCAGGGCGCCGAGCCCGATCCAGAGCGCGGGGGAGGTGGTGGCCGCCTCCGTGGCCCGCTGGCTTGCGCGCCAGGCCAGCCGGTTGTCGATGGGCATTTTTTCAAACCATCGCCGCGCCTCCCGCATGCCTCGTCCCATCTCTCGGGTGCTCATGCCTAGCATCGGCTGACCTCCTTGGTCTCGTCGGGGTGTCTGCGTTCCGCTGGGTGCCGCCGGGCCGCCATCGCCCGTGGTGCAACCGCTGCGCCTTTCACAGCGGGCGGCTCCCGGCACGTCGCTTGCGACACGAGCAAGCCCGGGCAGCCGCCCGGACCACCGGCGAGGAGGCACGCGCATGAAGGGACTCGCGTCGTTCGTGACCGGCACCGCGGCAGGCGCCGCGCTGCAGTACGTGTTCGATCCCGACCTGGGCCGGCGGCGGCGCGCCCGGTTGCGCGACGCGCTGGTCAGCACGAGCTCCCAGCTCTCGGACGCCGGGTCGGTCACGGCCCGCGACGTCGGCAACCGCGCCCGGGGACAGGTGGCGCGGCTGCGCAGCCTGACGCGGAGCGGGCCGGCGACCGACGAGCAGGTCGCCGAGCGCGTCCGCGCCGAGATCGGCTTCGCGGTCGATCACCCGTCGGCGATCGACGTGGGCGTGCGTGACGGCCGGGTGACGCTCAGCGGCCCCGTCCTGGCGCACGAGGTGCGGCATCTGCTCGACACCGTGCGCGCGGTGCGCGGGGTGCGCGACGTCGACAATCGCCTCGAGGTGCACCGGGAGCCGGGCAACGTGCCGGGCCTGCAGGGCGCGCCGTCCCGCCGGCGCCGTGGCGGGCGCGGGACGTTCATGCAGGAGGTCTGGTCGCCGTCGGCGCGGCTGGCGGCCGGCGCCGGTGGCGCCGCCCTGAGCGTGCTCGGGCTCCGGGCCGGCGGCGTCGGGGGCACGGCGCTGGGCCTGGGCGGCCTGGCGATGCTGCTTCGGGGCGCGACGAATTTGAACCTGGCGCGGCTCACCGGCATCGGCGCGGGGCGCCGGGCGATCGTCGTGCAGAAGACCCTCACCGTCCAGGCGCCGGTCGAGCAGGTGTTCGACGCCTGGAGCCGCTACGAGAACTTCCCGCAGTTCATGTCGTGGGTGCGGGAGGTGCGGCGCTCGGCGGACGGCCGCTCGCACTGGACGATCGCCGGGCCGGCCGGCGCCCCCGTCGAGTGGGACACCGAGCAGACGGCCTTCCAGCGCAACGAGCTGATCGCCTGGCGCACGGTGCCGGGCTCGATCGTGCAGCACGCGGGCGTCGTCCGCTTCGAGCCCGGGCCGAGCGGCGGCACGCGGGTGACCGTCCGCATGTCCTACACGCCGCCGGCCGGGGCCATCGGCCACGGCGTGGCCGCGCTCCTCGGCTTCGATCCGCGACGCATCATGGACCAGGACCTCGTGCGCCTGAAGTCGCTGCTCGAGGAGGGCAAGACCACCGCGCACGGCACCACGGTGACCCGCGACCGCGTGATGCGCTGAGGGACGCGCCCGGACGGCGCGCGACGAGGGCGGCGTCCGGGCGCGATCCGGGTTACTATCGCCGCGTGCCGCCGGGGCCCATTCTCTACAACAAGGACGGCTGACCGACCTGCACGCGGGCGAGAGAGTTCCTCTCGCGCAACGGCATCGCCTTCGAGAGCCGCCTCGTCGAGGCGCGCCCGGTCGACCGGGCCGGCACCCTGGCGCTGGCGCGCGGCGCGCGCCGGCTGCTGGTCAAGGCCGGCACGGAGACCGTGCGGCTCGACGCCGCCGAGGCGCCGCTCGCCGAGCCCGACGCGCTGCGCTACCTGCTCCACGAGGACGGCTTCCTGCGCGTGCCCGTGCTCGTCCTCGGTGACCTGCTCGTGCGGGGGTTCACGGAGGATCTGTACCGCGAGGCCCTCGGAACCGGAGCCGCCCGGTGACGGTCCGCCCCGCCGCGCCGCTCGTGCGCCGGCTGGTGACGGTCGCCGTGCTCGCCGTCGTGGTGGCGACGGCGGCGGCGCAGGCGCCCTTCCGCATCACCTACAACGTCGACCGCGCCGGCGGGCGGACGCGGATCGCCGGGCACGTGTTCAACGACGCGCCGACGGACGTGATCGACGTCTACGTGACCGCCGAGGCCGTCGACGGCAACGGCAAGGTGGTGGCGCGCGGGATCAGCTTCGTCAGCCCCAGCATCCGCCAGGGCGGCAGCGCGCCGTTCGAGGCCGCGGTGCCCGCGCCGCCGACGGCGATGACGTTCCGCGTGCGGGTGAGCAACTTCCGTCAGGGGCTGGGGAGCCTGCAGGCACCCTGAGCCCGCCGTCTCAGGGCTCGCCGCCGATGCGGTGGGCCACGCACTGCAGCGTCGCCACGACCGTGCCGTCGCCGGCCGTCACCGTGACGTCGTAGAACCCGGCGCGCCGGCCCTGCCGTCGCTCGCGCCCCTCGGCCACGAGCCGCGCGCCCGGGCGGACGGTCGCGAGGTACCCGATGGTGACGGTCAGGGCCACCGCCGGCTCCCCGTGCGAGTTGCAGGCGGCGCCGAAGGCGATGTCGGCCAGCGAGAAGATGACGCCGCCGTGCGGGTAGCCCTGGAAGTTGACCATGTGCGGCGCCAGCTGCAGGGCGACCCGGCAGTAGCCGCGCCGCAGCTCGAGGAACTCGACCCCGAGCGCGCACGCCCAGGGGTCGGCCTCGATCGTTCGAGCAAGCTCCGGAGACGGGGTATCGTTGGTCATGGCGCCCGAGTATCGCGCGCCGCTGTCGGTTTGGCATTCCCTGGATCCGAGGAGGACGCCCGATGAAGCGATCAGCGGCCCTGCTGTTCCTGACGCTCCTGATCACAGCCTGCGCCAGCCCGAGGCCGACCGCCCCCGCCGGCACCACCACCCAGCCGGCGACCTTCACCGGGGAGGTGTGGACCTGGGACGAGAAGCAGAACATCGTGACCCTGCGCCAGGGTGAGCGCACGATCCGCGTGAAGGTGAGCCCCGATCAGATGCGCACGCTGCGCCTGCACCAGGTGACGACGCTGCGCGGCGAGCTGGCCGGGCCGGCCGAGATCCCGACGACGGTCGTCACCGTCCCGGCGGCCGGCTTCGTCCCGCGGGGGCAGGCCGACCAGCTGGAGACGAGCGGCACCGTCAGCGCCACCGATCCCGCCGGCAAGGTCACCGTCGCCTCCCAGCACGGCCCGCTGGTGGTCTGGATCGGTCAGCCCAACAGCACGCCCTTCCAGAACGGCGAGCGGGTGCAACTCCGCATCCGCGTGCAGCCGCTCGACGTCGTCCCCGCCGCGCCGGGTCAGCCGGCGCCGGCGGCCGGTCCCGAACCCGCCGCGTCGGTCGGCAGCGAGCCCGGCGAGTACGCCGTCGTGAAGGGACCGATCACCGCGATCGACCCCGGCGGCCGCCTCACCATGCAGTCGCCGCGCGGGCCGGTGACCGTCGCCGTGCCGAACGCCGCCCGCTACCGCGTGGGCGACGCGGTCGAGGTGCACACCTCGGTCCACCCGGCGCGCTGAAGGGTATACTGGCGTGGCTGACCCCGTCGTCTAGCCTGGCCAAGGACGCGACCCTTTCAAGGTCGAGATCGCGGGTTCGAATCCCGCCGGGGTCACCACTTCGCTCCACGACCGATGCGACGGCGCAGGCGCGTGCGGTTGTCGGCTGCCAGTCCGGCCGGCGCCACCGATTGACCGGGCGGCGGGCCGATCGTCCGTAGTTGTACGCATAGGCACGGTGAACCGACCCGGCTAGAGTGGCGGCCTCCCCGGTGCTGCATGGGGTGGAGGCCGAATGTCACGAAGCGTCACGCCGCCGGACCCGATCTGCATGATCTGTGGTGCGCCGGTCCGCCATGGTGAGCTGACTGTCTCCCTGCACGGCGACTTCGCGCACCAGGCATGCCACTCGTCACCGCTGGATGCGGCTGATCGCGTGGCGGAGCGCCTGCGGAGGGTTGCGCCGGCGGCCTACTGCGACATCTGCCTCGCCTCCATGCTGCGGCTCGAGCCTTCCCAGGTGTTCAAGGCGACGGCACGATTCCGGGCGGCGCACCCCGACTTCCGCGTCGCTGTCGGTGCCCGCTGCGCAGGGTGTGCATCACGACTGGCATGAAGCCTGGCGCGACCGGGGCTCCCCGCGCGCGCCCGGCGCGACCTCGTGCAGGCTAGCGCGGCCCGGACGCCGTCCTCGCCCCGCGCTCGTGTATCCCACGGGCCAGGCGGGCGATGGCCGTCGATGCGCGGTCGGCCTGCTGGGCAATCGCATCCAGGCCCGTGAGCAGCCTCTCGACATCGACTGGCCCGCCCGAATGCAGGTGCGTGGTCAAGACGTGCACCCGCGCGAGGATCACCGTCAGCGGATCGCGCAGGGCGGCCGACGTCGCCGCGGCGAACGCCCGGAGCGAGCCCGGCTCCTCGACGGACGGCGCCGGCGCAGCGTCGGCGCAGGACGGATCCGGCCCGGGGAGAGGCATGGCTCATTCTACGCACGCACCGACTCGCCGCCGTACGACGTCTTGCGCCGGCGAGGGAAAACTTTCCCCTGCTCGCGGCGGGGCGGACGCGCCGCCCTACGCGAGGACGGCGAGGCCGCTGGCGGCGGCGGCGGTGGCGATCACGACGACCCACGGCGGCAGCTTCCAGAACATCGACGCGCCGAAGGCGGCCAGGGCGAGACCGAAGTCCCCGGCGGTGTGGATGGCGCTGGTCCATACCGGGTGATACAGCGCGGCCAGCAGCAGGCCGACCACGGCGGCGTTGATGCCTCGCAGCGCGGCCTGAAAGCCGGACTGCGCGCGCAACGCGTCCCAGAAGGGCAGCGCGCCGACGACGAGCAGGAACGACGGCAGGAAGATCGCCCCGAGGGCGAGGGCGGCGCCGAGCCAGCCGCTCGGCGCCGGTTGCATCACCGCGCCCAGGTACGCCGCGAACGTGAACAGCGGGCCCGGCACCGCCTGGGCCGCACCGTACCCCGCGACGAAGTGCTCGTTGGTGACCCACCCGGGCGGCACGACCTCGGCCTGGAGCAGTGGCAGCACCACGTGTCCGCCGCCGAAGACGAGCGAGCCGACCCGGAAGAAGCTGTCGAACACGGCGAGCGGCTGGCTCGGCACGGCGTGCCGGACGACGGGCAGGGCGAGCAGGATCGCGAAGAACAGGACCAGTGCGACGCCCCCCAGGCGTCGTCCTACCGGAGCTCCGCTGCGTGGTCGCTGCGCGCCGGCCGCGGAACGGAACAGCCACCAGCCCACGAGGCCTGCCGCGGCGATCACCCCGACCTGCCCGAACGCCGTCGGCCACACGAGGACGGCGAGGCTGGCGAGGAGCGCGATGGTGGCGCGTTCGCGATCGGGGCACAGTGAGCGCGCCATCCCCCACACGGCCTGGGCCACGACCGCCACGGCGACCACCTTCAGTCCGTGCAGCCACGGGGCGTCGGCGACGGCGAACGTCGTCACGCCGTAGGCGAAGAGGACGAGCGCGACGGCGGACGGCAGCGTGAAGCCGAGCCAGGCGGCCAGGCCGCCGGCCAGGCCGGCGCGCAGCACGCCCACGGCGATGCCGACCTGGCTGCTTGCCGGCCCGGGCAGGAACTGGCAGAGGGCGACGAGGTCGGCATAGGTGTCCTCGTCGACCCAGCGCCGGCGCGCGACGTACTCCTCCCGGAAGTATCCGAGGTGGGCGACGGGACCGCCGAACGACGTGAGACCCAGGCGCGTCGCAACGCCGAGGACTTCGAGGACCGACCCGGCCATGGCGACGCGCGGCCCCGCCTACGGCTCCGGATCCTCGCGCGGCGCGGGTGCGCCCGGTACCGCTCGGCGTCCCACCGTCTGGGCGAGGAACCGGGCGACCAGCCTGGCGAGCTCACCGCCCTCGACCGGCTTGGGGATGTAGCCGATGCACCCGGCGCGCATCAGCTCCGCCGCCACGTGGGCCGTCGCCGCCGTCAGCGCCACCACCGGGATCCGCGCCGTGCGCGCGTCGTCCTTCAGCGCCGAGACCACCGCGGTGCCGTTCATGCCCGCCATGCTGTAGTCCATGAGCACGAGGTGCGGCCGCTCCGCGCGGGCGACGGCGATGCCCTCGTGACCGCTCCCCGCGGTCAGCACCCGGTAGCCGTGCGCCAGCAGGAGGTCGGCGACGGTGTGAAGCACTCCGCGATCGTCGTCGATGACCAGCAGCGTGTAGGCCACGTGGCGCCCCCCGGCGCTACGGTAGCATCCGCGACCCCCATCGCAGGCGGTTTGGCGCGGCTACCCCGATGCCCGCCGCGGCTCTATACTCCGCTTGCGCGTCCGTCGTGAAGGAGGTGCTGGTCGAGCTGCCGTTGCCGCTAGACCTGGGCGCCTTCCGGCGAGGCGCCCGTCGCTGATGCCCCCGTGTCCCGGCCCGGAAGGCGGGTATGGAAATGGCGACGTGGTACGTGGTCAGACCCTCCCCGGACGTCCGTCCGTACTGCCCGGCCTGCAATCGAGCCATCACCGACGCGGCGCTCATCGACACCGAGGCTCAGGCCGCCGCCTTCTATCACGTCAGGTGTGCGCTCGCGGCCGCGCTTCGGCCCGCCGTCGCGTCCGGCTCCGAGCTCGAGGTCCTGCCGATGGAGCTGACCGTCGGCGACCTCATCGCGACGCCGGAAGGCGTCTTCGTGGTCGTCGACGACCCGGCGATGCGGAAGGGCGGGGCCGTCGTCCGCGTCAGGGTGCGGCGCACCGGCCGCCTGGCCTACGACCAGGACGTGACGTGGGCCGCCCACCAGCGCGTCACGATCCGCCGCCCCCGTGTGGCGTAGGCTCCGACCGGCGGAGACCTCCAGGCCTCACCCGGACCGCGACGAGACCGAGGGCCGGCGCGACGAGCAGGGAGAAGCTGGCGGGTCGTCCCAGAACTCCCCGGAGGTTCGGGCAGGACGCCCGCCATCGGGCGCGCACACCTAGCGCCGGCGTGGGAACGGCGGCCGCCGGTTCCGCATTACCTGATCGCACGCGTGGTTGCGACGTTCTCGTCGCGAACGCACCGATCATCTTACGCCGGGCGCATTCCGGCACGGCCGTTGCGAGAGCACCAGGCATGGCGACCAGGATCCCTGAACGTTGCGCGGTGTGCGGCATCGCGATTCACTCGAAGGACACGATCACGTGGGTCGATCAGCGAGCCATTCACGTGATGTGCTTCAGGCCCGGACTGTCGAGAAAGCCGCGCAAATCCAGCAGCCTCGGGGTCCGGGGCGGGCGCGTCCTGATCGCCTCGCCCGCGGTCACGCCGGCCGAGACCGGCGCGACGCCGCTCGAGTCGCGGTCCGCGGCGTCCTGACGGCTGGCGGGCGATCGGGCGCGAGCACCACCACCACCACCGCCTTCCGACCACGCCGGCTCGAGCGCCGGCCAGCCTCCCGCCGCTCGAGACCGCGCCGGCGAGCGCACGCGCGCGACGTCCGGGCGCCCCGGGCGAGCCCGTCGGGCGTGGTATCATCGACGCGCTATGGCGGAACGCCTACCGGAGCTCGTCGGGCGCGCCATGATCGACCCCGACTTCCTCGCCGAGCTGCAGCGGGCGCCCGAGGCGGTCATCGCGCGCTACGAGCTGAGCGAGGACGAGCGCGCGGCCGTCCGCACAGCCGTGGCGCGGCTGGCCCAGACGCCGGCGAATCGCCGGGCCCACGAGCTCGGCACGGCTCTTCTCCGGCGCGTCGCGACGTAGCCGTCGTGCCCAGCGCCGCCGAGACGGCCACCTTCCTCAAGACCGTCCGGCTTTTCAAGGAGTTCGCCGACCCGGAGCTGCTCGCCTTCGCCTCGCGGCTGCATGCCCGCTCGCTGCGCCGCGGCCAGGTGCTCTTCCGCGAGGGCGACCACGGAGACGAGATGTTCGTCGTCCGCGAGGGCTCGGTGATCATCTCCAAGGCGGTCACGGGGCGGGTGGAGCAGGTGCTCGGCCGGGAGTCGGTCGGCTCCTTCTTCGGTGAGATGAGCCTCTTCGACCGCTCGCCGCGGTCGGCCACGATCCAGGCCGAGACCGACGTGGAGCTGCTCGGGCTGGACCGCGACAACCTGAACCTCCTCATCGAGGTCAATCCGCGCGCGGCCGCCGCCTTCTTCCACGCCCTCGTGCAGGTCTTCATCGAGCGCCTGCGCGCCTCGGGCAACCTGGTGGCGGAGGTCACCCGGTGGGGCCTCGAGGCCACGGGCCTCGACGTGGAGGGCCGGTGATGGACACCGAGCTCACGCCGCGGCGGGCCAAGCTCGAGCTGCTGGTCCGCGGCGAGGACGACGCCACCTTCGAGCTGCGGCAGGTCAGCGCGGCGGCGGCGTGGATCAAGATGCGGCCGCAGCGCTTGCCCGGCGGCGAGTTCGAGCTGGCCGAGGTCACGTCGCCGGTCGACCGCCAGCGGCGCTTCATCCTCAAGAATGCCGCCACCGAACGGTACCTCATGCTCTCCGAGCCGGAGCGCTTCCTCTGGGAGCGGATGGACGGGCGCACCTCGCTGCAGGACCTCGCCACGGCGTACGTGCTGAAGTACGGGCAGTTCGACTTCGAGGTGATCCCGACCCTCATCCGGAAGCTGCAGCGGGCCCAGCTGCTCACGCTCTCGCCGGGCTCGCGCGTGCGCCGGGCCCTGCAGCGGAACCGGCGCCGGCGCGTGCTGCAGGCGGCCGAGCACGCCCTGACGGCGCTCGAGCGCATCAACGTGTCGAGCCGCCGGGTGCACCCCTTCTTCGACCGGGTCTACCGCTACGGCGGCTTCCTGCTGTTCACGCCGGCCGCCGTGGTGGCCTGCCTGGGGCTCGCCGCGCTCGGCCTCGTCGCGGGCGTGCAGCTCTGGCGCGAGGCCGACGAGGTGGCCAAGGGACTCGGCGCCAACCCGCTGGCCGCCTTGATCGTCGTCAAGCTGCTGTTCCTGGCCACGCTCGCCCTGCACCAGCTCGTCCACGGGCTCGCGCTCGTGCACTACGGCCGGCGCGTGCGGGAGTTCGGCTTCACGTTCCTGCACGGCTTCGTGCCGACGTTCTACGTGGACGTCACCGACATCTTCATGGCCAGCCGCCGGGCCCGCATCGTCACTGCCGTGTCCGGCACGCTGGTGCACCTGGTGCTCGGCACGCTGTGGTTCCTGCTCGCCGTCCGCAGCCCGGACGGCGGCTTCGTGCAGGCCTTCGCCGCCGCCTCCGGCATGATCCAGCTGCAGGCCTTCGTCATCGCGCTCTACCCCTTCTGCTTCATCGAGATGGACGGCTATCACGTGCTGGCCGACGTGCTCGGCCTGCCGACGCTCAAGCACGACGCGCTCGCCTACGCCGGCGCCCTCGCGCGGGGCGCGGCGCCGGGGCCGTGGGGCTGGGAGTCGGGGCTCTGGGTGTCCTACGTGGTGCTGTCGGGGGTCTCGGTCGCGGCCTTCGTCGCGTTCAACGTCTGGATGATCGTGCACGCGATGTCCTGAGCGCCGGGCCGCGCCGCCATCGGGCCGCCGACCGATTCCACCGGAGGGCCGGCCGGCCCGGCCCTCCGGTTTCCGCGCCGATCCGAACTCCCCGACGGGTTCACCGCGCTCCGGGGCTTTCGACGCCGGCCGCGTCGTCCAGCAGCGCCTGCACCGCGGCGGTGATCGCTCGCGCGTCGGCCTCGCCGCCGGCTGGGGGCGGCGCCGTGAGCGCCACGGCCTGCGCCGGCGCCGGGAGCGCGGCGATGCGGGCCTGGGCCCGCGCGCGGAGCCCGTCGCCCAGCAGGCCGGCGATCTCCACCAGCGCCCCCAGCCCGACGGCGGCCCGCTCGGCGGCGCCGCCCGCCGCCGCGGCGAGCGGCGCGAGGCGCTCGCGGAGCGCCGCCGAGAGGCGCGCCCCGTCCGGCGCCGTCTCGACCAGGTCGTCGGCGGGCGAGATCCACTCGAGCGCGAGGGCGGCCGCCTCCTCGCGCACGAAGCCGGCGAGGGCGGGCATGCTGGTCGCCGCCACGATGGCCCCGGCGCCCGCGGCCACGGCGGCCGGCAGCCGGCGCGAATGCGTGACCGGCGCCGCCGGCGCCGACGCTCGCAGCACGGCGCCGTCGGCCGCGAGCTCCAGGTGGTCGGCGATCGGGCCGCCGAGAGCCCAGAGCGAGCAGCGGACGCGGTCGCCGACGTCACGCACCCGGCGCGGCGCCTGCCGGGCGACCTGCTGCCAGTCCGGCCGGTAGTACGTCCGGCCGCGCCACACCACCTTCTCGATCCGCTGCCGCTGCTGCACGTACACGCCGCCGGCCGCGAAGAGGCGCTCGTGGGGCGCAGGACGCCAGGCCAGCGTGCCGGCGACGAAGGCGGTCAGGGCGTCCGGGGTGTCGGGCTCGTAGCGAAACGACTCGAGCAGCGTCAGGAACAGCTGCTCGCCGGGGTAGGGGCCCCGGTACTGGAGGTGGCTTCGCCCCTGATCGGCCGCGAGGGCGGCCAGCAGGTTCAGGACGACCGCCCCGCCGCCGGAGGGCAGCCGGCCGGGATCGGCGAGGGCCGGCACGCGGTCGACGGCGCCGTAGTCGAGGGCCTCGAACAGGGTCAGGGAATCGCCGGTCGCGCCGGGGGCGTGGGCCAGCCGCAGCCGGTCGGAGAGGCCCCATGGCGCATCCGACGTGGCGCGCGGCTCGATCGCCAGCCAGTTGCCGTCGGGAATCCTGAGCCAGGCCGCCTCGAGCCTTCCGGGCGACCACCTGAGCGCCGCCAGCGGCGTGCCCTCGCGGTCGATTTCCAGCACCCGGCGCCGGTGTCCGCCGACGTCGGCGTACCCCACGACGGTCCCGTGGGGGCAGGTGACCAGCCGCTGGTCCGGATCGGGGGCGCCGGCCAGCAGGGCGGCCAGGCCGGCGGCGGCGGGACCGAGGGCGCGGGCGACGTCGTCGGCCAGCGGCGCGCGCCGACGGGGCGGCGGCCGGGGGTCCACGAAGCGGAATGATACAATGCGGCGGTGTCCCCAATCGGTCCTCGCCTGACCCCGTCCCGATGACACGTGGCGAGCCGGCCTGGCTGTCCGCTGTCGAGCTCGCCGGCCTGATCCGCTCGAAGCAGATCTCACCGGTCGAGGTGACGGAGGCGCTGCTCGCCCGCATCGAGGCGATCAACCCGCGGCTCAACGCCTTCTGCCTGGTGGCGCACGACGCGGCCCGGCGGGCGGCGCGCGAGGCGGAGATCGCGGTGGTCAAGGGCGAGCCGCTGGGCGCGCTGCACGGGGTGCCCGTGTCGATCAAGGACGTCATCTTCACGCGCGGCATGCGCACCACCGGTGGGTCGCGGCTCTTCGCCGAGGCCGTCCCCGAGGAGGACGCGGTGGCCGTGGGGCGCCTGCGCGCCGCCGGGGTCGTCGTGCTGGGCAAGACCAACACGTCGGAGTTCGGCCACAAGGCGCTGACCGACAACCCGATGTTCGGCGCGACGCGCAATCCCTGGAATCCGGCCCTGACGCCGGGCGGCTCGAGCGGCGGCGCCGCGGCGGCGGTGGCCGCGGGCCTGGGCCCCGTCGCTCTCGGCACCGACGGCGGCGGCTCGATCCGCATCCCGGCCGCGTTCTGCGGCGTCTTCGGCTTCAAGCCCTCGCGCGGCCGCGTGCCCGACCATCCCGGCTTCCCCGGCTGGGACCTGCTGTCGTCCACCGGCCCCATCACGCGCACGGTGCGCGACGCGGCGCTCGTGCTCGACGTGATGGCGGGTGGCGACGACCGCGATCGCCACTCGCTGCCCCGCGAGCCCGGGTCGTACCTGGAGGCCTGCGAGGAGGACGTCAAGGGCCTGCACGTCGCCTGGGCGCCCGACCTGGGCTACGCCGCCGTGGATCCCCGGGTCCGCGCGGTCTGCGAGAACGCCGCGGCCGAGTTCGAGAGCCGGGGCTGCCACGTCGAGGTCGTGAACCCGGGCTGGGAGAACCCCGAGGACGTGTTCGCCACCATCGTGGCCGCGCGGTTCCACGCGCACTGGGCCGATCGGCTGCCCGCCGGCGAGGCGGCGCTCGATCCCACGCTCGTGCGGTTCATCCGCCGCGGCGGGGCGGTGACGGTGCGCGACTACATCCTGGCCGAGGAGCGGGTCAAGACGTACTGGAGCGAGATGCTGGCCTTCCTGGCGCGGTTCGACCTGCTGCTCACGCCGGCGGTGGCCGTGCCGCCGTTCGCCATCGGCGAGCGGCCGCCGCGGCAGATCGACGGCGCCGAGGTGTCCGTCCTCGGCTGGATGCCGTTCACGTACCCGTTCAACCTCACCGGCCAGCCCGCCGCCAGCGTCCCCGCCGGCTTCACGGACGACGGCTTGCCGGTGGGGCTGCAGATCGTGGGGCGGCGCCACGCCGACCGCGTGGTGCTGGCGGCCTCGGCCGCGTACGAGGCGGCGTGCCCGTGGAGCGGCCGGCACCCCGACCCGTGACCATGCGGCGAAGACGCCCGCCCCGGCTCAGCGCCACCGCGCGGTGGGCGCTGGCCTCGTTCATCCTCGCCGCGCTGCTCATCCTCGTCGTCTGGCTCGTGGTGACCGATTCGCCGAACATCCGCCTGCTGGTGCGGCTGTACCGCGACAAGCAGTTCCTCAAGGACACCGTCACGTCGTGGGGATGGGCGGCGCCGATGGTGTTCGTGGCGATCCAGGCGCTGCAGGTGATCATCTCCCCGTTTCCCGGCGAGATCACCGGGCCCGTGGGCGGCGCGCTCTTCGGCACCGCCTGGGGCCTGCTCTACTCCACGGTCGGCCTCACCGTCGGCACCTTCGTGTGCTTCGCCATCGGGCGCAAGTGGGGCGAGCCGCTCGTGCGCCCGTGGCTCAGCGAGCACAACTGGAACCGGCTCAACTTCATCGTGGAGGCCGAGGGGGCGATCATCTGCTTCATCCTCTACCTGGTGCCGGGCTTCCCGAAGGACATCGTCTCCTACCTGTTCGGGATCAGCCCGATCCCCTTCTGGCTGTTCGCGATCGTCTCGACGCTCGGCCGCCTGCCCGGCACGTGGATCTCGTCGTACTTCGGCGCCCACGTGGCCGAGCAGCAGTACATCTACGCGCTCGCCTTCCTGGCCGCGGTCCTGGCCGTCTGCCTGCCGCTCTACTACTACCGCGACCGCATCCTGCGACGGCTGCACCACAAGGGGGGCGGCCGCGGGCGGCGCGAGCCGGAGGGCTTGACGCGCCGGGGGCGGGCTGGTGTAGAGTGACCGGCACCGTGATGGCGTCCTGGACGGGCTTCGGGCACTTCTTCTTCTATCCCTTCGCAGGGGTCTGCCCGGGCGCCTCGACGTGAGATGAGCAGGCAGCCGCGGGCAGACCGGAGGCCCGCGGCGCCGACGACGATCAGGCCGCGGGCCGCGAGGTCCGCGGCCTTTTTGTCGTGGGGCGGGGCCCCCGACGGAGGAGAGCGACCATGATCATCGTGCTGAAGTCGGGAGCGACCGACGCCGAGGTGGAGGACGTCTGTCGCCGCATCCGGGCGATGGGCTACAACCCGCACACGATCCGCGGCGAGCTGCGCACCGTGGTCGGGGCGGTCGGCGACGACCGCGGCAAGGATCGGCTGCGCTCGCTGGAATCGCTGGAGTTCGTGGAGTCGGTCACGCCGATCCTGCAGCCCTTCAAGCTCGCCAGCCGGGAGGTCCGGAGCGAGCCCACGCGCATCCGCGTCCTCCCGGCCGGCGTGCCGTCGGCGGCGCCGGTCGAGATCGGCGGTGAGCGGGTCGTCGTGATGGCCGGGCCCTGCTCGGTGGAGTCGCGTGACCAGGTGCTGGAGGTGGCGGTCAAGGTCAAGGCCGCCGGCGCCACGGTGCTGCGCGGCGGCGCCTTCAAGCCGCGGACCTCCCCCTACGCCTTCCAGGGGCTGGAGGCCGAGGGGCTCAAGTACCTGGCCGAGGCCCGGCGCGAGACGGGACTGCCGGTCGTGACCGAGGTCATGGAGCCCGACAAGGTGGACCTCGTCGCCGAGCACGCCGACATCCTGCAGGTCGGCGCGCGCAACGTGCAGAACTTCTCGCTGCTGAGGCGCGTGGCCGAGGCGCGCAAGCCGGTGCTGCTCAAGCGCGGCATGGCGACGTCGATCCAGGAGTGGCTCCTGTCGGCGGAGTACGTCCTGAGCGGCGGCAATCCCGACGTCATCCTCTGCGAGCGTGGCATCCGGACCTTCGAGACGTCCACGCGGTTCACGCTCGATCTCAACGCCGTGCCCGTGCTCAAGAAGCTCACGCACCTGCCCGTGCTCATCGACCCGAGTCACGGGACCGGCCACTGGGAATACGTCGAGGCCATGGCCCGGGCCGGCATCGCGGCCGGCGCCGACGGGCTGATCATCGAGGTGCACCCGCGCCCGGCCGAGGCGCTCTCGGACGGGCCCCAGTCGCTCAAGCCCGACCGCTTCGCCGACATCATGGCGAGGCTGCGACGGGTGGCGCAGGCCGTCGATCGGGCCCTTTGAGGTGCCGGGCGCCCTATAATCCTCGGTGGACATGCTGCGGCGGGTCGTGGGGCGCCTGACCAGGGGGCCGGTACGCGGGGTCGTCGGCTCGCTGGCGATCCACACCCTGGTCCTGGCGCTCGTGCTCCTCTTCGCCGCGCCGCCGTCGCCCCTGGTCGTGAAGCGGGGCGAGCCCGTCTTCATCGAGCTGCCGGACCTGCCCGGGGAGGCGCCGGCGGGCAATCCGGCGGCGCGGACGCCCGGGGCCCCGGCTCCCGAGGTCGCCGCACGGCCCTCTCCGCCGCCGCGACCTGCGGCGCCGTCGGCGCCCGAGCGCAGCGCCGCGGCCAGGCCCACGCCGCGGCCGGCCGCACCGCCTCCACCGCCTCCGCGGCCCGAATCGCCGGCGGTCGCCAGCCGTCCGCCCGAGCCCGGGTCGCCGGTCGCGAGCAAGCCCGAGTCTCCTCCGGTTCCGAGCAAGCCGGATGCTCCGGCCGTGGCCAGCAAACCCGAACCGCCCACCGCGGAGAAGGCGCCCGAGCCCCCGGCCGTAGCGGCCAGGCCGGAACTCCCGGCAGTCGCCACCAGGCCCGAGTCGCCACCTGCGGCAGGCAAGCCCGAGCCCCCGGTCGTGGCCAGCCGCCCCCCCGAGCGCGCAGCCGAGCCGGCCGAGAGCCGGCCCGCCGAGCCGACCCCCGAGCCGGCCGAGCCACGGGCGCCGTCGCCTCCGTCCTCCGCCGCCGCACCGGCGCCCCGGGGGCCGTCGCCCGGCGGGCCTCAGGTGGCGGCCGTGCCGCCCGCCCGCGAGGCGCCGCCGATCGACATCCGCTCGTTCGGGCGGGGCGGGGGAGGCGGCGGGCGGGGCGACGGCCGCGCGGGCATCGAGGGCGAGCCCGTGCCGCTGGACTCCCCGGATCCCAGGTACAGCGACTACCTCGACCACGTGCGCCGGAAGATCAAGGCCAACTGGGGCTATCCCTGCGTGAAGAACCACGCCACGCGCGAGTGCGAGTACAAGACGGCGACGCTCACGATCGAGTTCGGCATCGCCAAGGACGGCCGCGTGCCCTTCGTCAACGTCGTCCGCTCGTCGGGCTGGGCCATCTACGACGACTACGCGGTGAACGCCATCAAGTTCGCCTCGCCGTTCCGCCCCGTCCCCGACGCGCTCGGCAAGAAGGGGTTCCCGATCCTCGCCCGCTTCAACTACCTGGTCGACACGTCGCTGACGAACATCCTGAAGTGAAACTGGCCGTAATCTCGGGCACTTCGCTTGACACGCCTCGGCGGGCGCATGTAGCATGAGCGGTACTTCATTGGATAGGCTCGTAGCTCAGTGGGAGAGCGCCTCTCTGACGCAGAGGAGGTCGGCGGTTCGAAACCGCCCGAGCCTACCAACCCCAACCTCTTCGGGAGTGTATGGCCGAGGCTGAAGCCGAGCGACACCTCACGCTGACCGGCGAGTTCGACTGCGACCCGGCGCCGCTCTCCACGCTTCGCCACTCCACCGCGCACGTCATGGCTCAGGCCGTCACGCGCCTGTTCCCCGGCGTGAAGCTGGCCATCGGTCCGGCCATCGAGGACGGCTTCTACTACGACTTCGCCCGGGCGGAGCCGTTCACCCCCGACGACCTGGCGAAGATCGAGGCGGCCATGCGCGACATCGCCGCCGCCGACCACCGGTTCGAGCGCCAGGAACTGCCGCGCGCCGAGGCCATCGCCTTCTTCCGCGAGCGCGGCGAGGACTTCAAGGTCGAGATCCTGGAGGGCATCGACGCGCCGACCGTCTCGCTCTACCGGCAGGGCGACTTCGTCGACCTCTGCCGGGGCCCGCACGTGCCGTCCACGGGCCACGTCCGGCACTTCAAGCTGCTCTCGTCGTCCGGCGCCTACTGGCGCGGCGACGAGCGCAACCCGATGCTGCAGCGGATCTACGGCACCGCGTGGCTCACCCAGGCCGACCTCGAGCAGTACCTCTGGCGCCTGGAGGAGGCCCGGAAGCGCGACCATCGCCGGCTCGGACGCGAGCTGGACCTGTTCGACTTCTACGACGTCGCGCCGGGGGCGCCGTTCTGGCTGCCCCACGGCATGGTCCTGGTCCGCGAGCTCGAGCGGTTCGCGCGGGAGCACCTGGACGCGCGCGGCTACCAGGAGATCTCCACCCCGATGCTCGTCAACAAGCGCCTGTGGGAGCAGTCGGGGCACTGGGAGCTCTACCAGGACAACATGTTCAAGGTCGAGGTCGAGGGCGAGACCTTCGGCCTCAAGCCCATGAACTGCCCCGAGGCGGCCTACGTCTACCGGCGCACGCTGCGCTCGTACCGCGACCTGCCCCTGCGCTTCAGCGAGATGGGGCGCGATCACCGCAACGAGCGCTCGGGCACGCTGACCGGCCTGGTGCGCGTGCGGCAGTTCACCCAGGACGACGCGCACATCTTCTGCCGCCCGGACCAGCTGCAGGACGAGATCACCGCGCTGCTCGATCTGGTGCGCGAGTGGTACAAGACGTTCGACCTGCAGCCGTCCTACAAGCTGTCGACGCGCCCGGAGAAGCGGCTGGGCACCGACGCGCAGTGGGACGCCGCCGAGTCGGCGCTGCACGAGTCCCTGCGCGCCAACGGGCTCGCCTACGACCTCAACGCGGGAGACGGCGCGTTCTACGGGCCCAAGATCGACATCTACGTGCAGGACGTCCTGGCCCGGCAGTGGCAGATCGCCACCATCCAGGTCGACCTGACCATGCTGCCCGAGCGCTTCGCCCTCGAGTACATCGACGCCGACGGCCAGCCCAAGCGCCCGGTGGTGATCCACCGGGCCATCTTCGGCTCCTACGAGCGCTTCATCGGCGTCCTGATCGAGCACTACGCCGGCGCCTTCCCCACGTGGCTCGCCCCCGTGCAGGCCCGCGTGCTGCCCGTGAGCGAGAAGCACGAGGCCTACGCGCGCTCGGTGTGGGAGCGCCTGCGCGCCGCCCGCGTCCGCGCCGAGCTCGACGACCGCAACGAGAAGCTCGGCTACCGCATCCGCGAGGCCCAGCTCCGGAAGGTGCCGTACATGCTGGTCGTCGGCGGCCGGGAGGCCGAGGCCGGCACCGTGAGCCTGCGTCACCGCACCGGCGCGGAGCTGAAGGACGTGCCGGTGGACCGCGTCCTCACCGACCTGGCGCGCGAGATCGGCGCGCGCGCCCCGGCCCTCACCGTGGGCCGCTCGTGAGCGGCCGTCCGCCCTCCATCACCCCTTAGCCAGGAGTCACGCCTATCAGCCAAGCCAGGGAGATCCGCATCAACGAGGGGATCCGTGTCCGCGAGGTCCGGGTCGTCAGCGCCGAGGGCGAGCAGCTGGGCATCATGCTCACGCAGCAGGCCCTCGAGCTGGCGCGCAGCCGGGACCTGGATCTGGTCGAGGTCGCGCCGGAGGCGCAGCCGCCCGTGTGCCGCATCATGGACTTCGGCAAGTACAAGTACACGCAGGCCCGGCGGCTGAAGGAGGCGCGCAAGAAGCAGACGACGATCCAGATCAAGGAAGTCAAGATGGGGCCCAAGACCGAGAAGCACGACTTCGACTTCAAGCTGAAGCACGTGCGCCGGTTCCTGGAGGAGGGCCACAAGGCCAAGGTCACCGTGCGCTTCAAGGGCCGGGAGATGGCGCACACGGAGCTCGGCTGGAAGATGCTGCAGAAGATGGTCGAGGCCGTCCAGGACATCGCGCTGGTGGAGAACAACCCGCGCATGGAGGGCCGCATGCTCCACATCATGCTGAGCCCCAAGGCCCACAACTGAGCGGGAGAGCGCGATGCCGAAGATGAAGACCAAGCGCGGGGCGCGGAAGCGGCTGAAGAAGACCGCCTCCGGCAAGCTCACGCGCGCCGGCGCCTGGAAGCAGCACAAGCTGGAGGGCAAGCAGCCCCGGCGGCGCCGGCGCCTGCGCAAGGCGAAGCTGATCACGAAGGCCGACGAGCGCCGCCTGAAGGCGCTCGTGCCGTACCTGTAAGGGAGGACGCGCGGCAATGCCACGGGCAAAGGGCGGATCCAAGACGCGCCACCGGCGCAAGAAGGTGCTGAAGCAGGCCAAGGGGTACGTCGGCGGCCGCCACCGGCTGTACCGCACGGCCGCCGAGACGGTGCTGCGCGCCGGGGCGTTCGCCTACCGCGATCGCCGGCAGAAGAAGCGCCGGGCGCGGTCGCTGTGGATCGTGCGCATCAACGCCGCCTGCCGGCAGGCCGGGCTGTCGTACTCGACGTTCATGGCCGGGCTCAGGAAGGCCGGCGTCCTCCTCGACCGCAAGGTGCTGGCCGAGCTGGCGGTGGCCGATCCGGCCGCGTTCGCCAGGCTCGCCGAGACGGCGAAGGCTTCGCACGGCTAGGGCCCGGTGGCGCACCCCCGCGTCGACGCCCTCGCGGATGAGGCGCGGACCGCGATCGGCCGCGCCGCGTCCGTGGCCGAGCTGGAGGCCCTCCGCGTCCGCTACCTGGGGCGCCAGGGCGCCCTGACCCAGCTGCTGCGGTCGCTCGGCTCGCTGCCGCCCGCCGAGCGCCCGCTGGTCGGCGCCGCCGCCAACGAGGCCAAGCGCGCGCTCGAGACGCTGCTCGACGTGCGGCTCAGCGAGACCCGGGAGGCCGAGCGGCGCCAGGAGCGGGCGCGCCGCCGGCTCGACCTGACGCTGCCCGGCCGCCGGCCGCCGCTCGGCACGCTGCATCCGCTCACCCGGATCCAGGACGAGATCGTCGGCGTGTTCATGGGGCTGGGCTTCTCGGTGGTCGAGGGGCCCGAGGTCGAGGACGACTACCACAACTTCGAGGCCCTCAACATCCCGCGCGACCACCCGGCGCGCGACATGCAGGACACGTTCTACCTCTCGGAGGACGTCCTGCTGCGCACGCACACCTCGCCGGTGCAGGTGCGCACGATGCAGGCGCAGCGGCCCCCGGTGCGCATCGTCGTGCCGGGCCGGGTCTACCGGCGCGACGAGCTCGATCCCTCGCACTCCCCGGTGTTCCACCAGGTCGAGGGGCTGGCCGTCGACCGCCACGTCACCATGGGCGACCTGAAGGGCACGCTGGCGCTCTTCGCGCGCCAGATGTTCGGGCCGCGCTCGCGGGTGCGCTTCCGGCCCTCGTTCTTCCCGTTCACGGAGCCCTCGGCCGAGGTCGACGTGCTGTGCTTCCTCTGCAACGGCGAGGGCTGCCGCGTGTGCAAGCAGTCGGGCTGGCTCGAGATCCTGGGCTGTGGCATGGTGCACCCGCGCGTGCTCCAGAACGTCGGCTACGATCCCGAGGAGGTCACCGGCTGGGCCTTCGGCATGGGCATCGAGCGCATCGCCATGCTGAAGTACGGCGTCGACGACATCCGCCTGTTCTTCGAGAACGACCTGCGCTTCCTGCGGCAGTTCGCGTGACGCCGGCCCGGTCATGAAGATCCCGTATCGCTGGCTCCGGGAGTTCGTGGACGTCGACCTCACGCCCCAGCAGGCGGCCGACCGGCTGACCAACGCCGGCGTGGAGGTCGCGGCCGTCACTCCGCTGGCGCCGGCCGGCCTCGCCGGCGTCGTCGTGGGCGAGATCGAGGCCCTCGAGCGCCAGCTCGGCGAGAGTCGGGGCCACCGGATCGTGCTCTGCCGCGTCACCACCGGCCGCGAGCGCTTCGCCGTCGTGTGCGGCGCGCCGAACGTGGCGGTGGGCCTGCGCGCGGCCTTCGCGCCGCCGGGCGCCCGGCTGCCGGAGGCCGGGGGCAGCCGCGAGGTCGGCGTGGCGCGCATCCGCGGCGTCGAGTCGCAGGGCATGCTCTGCTCGGAGCGCGAGCTCGGCATCGGCGACGAGCACGAGACCGGCATCCTCGCCCTGGGCGCCGACGCCCCGCTGGGCGCCGACCTGCTCGCCGTGCTGGGGCTGCAGGACCACGTGCTCGAGGTGGAGATCACCCCCAACCGCCCCGACTGCCTGTCGGTCGTCGGAGTGGCGCGCGAGCTGGCGGCGCTCACCGGCGCGCCGTTCCGTCCGCCGGCGACCGCGGTGAAGGAGTCCGACGAGCCCGTGAGCGGGCTGGCGCGGGTGCGCATCGAGGCGCCGGACCTGTGCCACCGGTTCACCGCGCGCGTGATCAGCGACGTCCGGGTGGGGCCCTCGCCCGCCTGGCTCGCCGCCCGCCTGCGCGCCGCCGGCCTGCGGCCGATCAGCAACGTCGTGGACGTGACGAACTACGTGATGTGGGAGCTGGGCCACCCGCTGCACGCCTTCGATCACGCCACGCTCGCCGACGCCACCATCGTGGTGCGCCGGGCCCAGCCGGGCGAGCGCTTCACCACGCTCGACGGCCAGGCGCGCACGCTCACCGGCGACATGCTGGTGATCGCCGATCCCGAGAAGGCCGTCGGCATCGCCGGCGTCATGGGCGGCGCCAACACCGAGGTGAGCGATCGGACGCGCCGGGTGCTGCTCGAGTCCGCCTGGTTCCTGCCCAGCTCCATCCGGCGCACGTCGCGGACGCTGGGGCTGGCCACCGACGCGGCCTACCGCTTCGAGCGGGGCGCCGACATCGAGGCCCTGGTCGACGCCAGCGATCGCGCCGCGCAGCTCATCGCCGAGCTGGCCGGCGGCACCGTGGCCCGCGGCATGGTCGACGCCCATCCGACGCCGCGGGCGCGGGTGCGCGTGCCGCTGCGCATGGCCCGCGTCTCGCGCGTGCTCGGCGTGGCGCCCCCGCGCGCCGAGGCCGAGCGCATCCTGAGCGGCCTGGGCCTGGGCGTGACGTCGCGCGGCGCCGACGAGCTGGAGGTCGAGATTCCCTCTTTCCGTCGCGACCTGGCCATCGAGGACGACCTGGTCGAGGAGATCATCCGGGTCTGGGGCTACGACAAGCTGCCGTCGACGGTGCCCGGGGGCGCCATCCGCCTGGTGCAGCAGCCGGAGACCTTGCGGCAGGCCACCATCGTGCGGCGGACGCTGACCGGGGCCGGGCTCGGCGAGATCGTCACCTACAGCTTCAGCGATCCGGCGTACGACGAGGTGCTCCGCCCTCCGGCCGCACCCCAGCCGCTCTCGCTCCTGAACCCGCTCACGCGCGACGCCTCCCGCCTGCGCTACAACCCGCTGGAGGGCGTCCTCGCCGTCATCGCCACGAATCTGCGGAAGCAGCAGCCGAACGTGCGGGTGTTCGAGCTCACCAAGGTGTTCGAGCCGGCGCCGGGCCTGCCCCACGAGCCGCGCTGGCTGGCTATCGCCGTGGCCGGCGCCCGGCACCCGCTGGCCTGGTGGACGCGGGCCGGCGCCGACGGCCGGCCCGAGCAGGTGGACGTCTACGACGCCAAGGGGCTCGCCGAGCTGGTGCTCGAGGCGCTCGGGGTGCCGCCCGCGTCCGCGCGCGGCGTGCTGGGCGCCGGGGTCAAGGGCTTCGAGCCCGACACCCACGGCGCGCTCCGCTGCGAGGGGGTCACCGTGGCGGAGTTCGGCGAGATCGCCGAGGAGGTCCGCCGCCTGTACGACATCGAGGTGCCGGTGTTCGCGGCCCTGGTGCCGCTGGACGAGGTGCTCCGGGTGGCGCCGCCGGCGACGCGCTACCGGCCGCTGCCGCGCTACCCGGCCGTCCAGCGCGACGTGGCCTTCCTGGTGGGGGCGCTGCGCAGCGTGACGGCCGCCGAGATCGAGGCCGTCATCCGGGCCGAGGCCGGGCCGCTGCTCCGGTCGCTGGCGCTGTTCGACGTCTTCACCTTCGACGACGGTCGCCGCAACCTGGCCTGGCGCATGACGCTGCAGGCCGACGACCGCACGCTGACGGACGACGAGGCCAACCAGGTGCAGGAGCGCGTGGCCCGGCGCGTGGCCGAGCGCTTCAGCATCACGTGGCGGGGAGTGTGAGGTGAACGAGGCCGTGAGCGACGACGTGTTCGAGCGCCTGGCCCAGCTGGAGGCCGCCGTGCGCCGGGCCGCCGAGGCGCTGGGGCGGCTGCGCGAGGAGAACGACCGCCTCCGCCGGGAGGTGGGGCGCCTGCAGGCCGAGCGCAAGCAGGCCGTGGCCCAGATCGACGCCATCCTGAGCGACATCGCCAAGCTCGAGCAATGAGCGCGGGCGAGACGGGCGAGCGGGCCGCCGGCGAGTCGCGCCGGGTCGAGCTCACGCTGCTGGGGCAGCCCCTCACCATCCGCACCCAGGCCTCCGCCGATTACGTCACGTCGCTGGCGAAGTACCTGGAGGACCGGGTGGACACCGTGCGCCGGGCCGGGGTGCAGGACCCGACGAAGGCGCTGCTGCTCGCGGCCCTGGACATCGCCGACGAGCTGTTCCGGGCGCGCGAGGACCGGAGCCGGGCGGCCGGCGACGTCGAGGCCCGGCTGGGCGCCCTGGTGGCGCTCCTGGAGCGGGCCACACCACCCCCGGAGTGGGCGCCGCCGACCCCGGAAGGGCCTGCCGGTCGCAGTTCTTGACGTGGGAGGGCGGGGACGGTACACAGGGAGCGTCCCTGCGCTGTGCGTGATGTCGGGGGAAGTGTTCGACCTCGCTCATCCAACGGGAGCCGCAACCGAGGGTCGTGTGCAAGCCCCTCGCGAAGGGGAAGCCTGAAGCCCTCCACGATGGCGCCCACCTGGTCATCGCCAGGTCCGAAACACTCTCGGCACACGGCAGAGGCGGGGATCTTCAGCCGCAGTCATTGACTCGCCCGGCGCCCCCCGCCTATACTGCGCCTATACTCCAAGTCTGATAGGTATTTGCGTCTCACTGCTCACCCTGACAAGGGGATGACATAACGATGGAACCGATCTGGATCGCCCTTCCCATCGTCACGGTCTTGGCCCTCCTGCTCGGATTCGTCGTCCACAAGTACGTCGGCGACCGGAAGGTCGGCGACGCCGGCGTCCGGGCGCAGCGCATCGTCAGCGAGGCCGAGCGCGACGCCGAGGCGCGCCACAAGACCGCGGAGCTCGAGGCCAGGGAGATCGTCCTCAAGGCCCGCGCCGAGTTCGACAGCGAGGTGCGCCGGCGCGAGCGCGACATCCAGCAGATCGAGCAGCGCATCCTGGCCAAGGAAGAGCAGCTGGCCCGCAAGCTCGACGAGCTGGAGCGGCGGCTCGGCGAGTACACCGGCAAGGAGAAGTCCCTGGTCGAGCGCGAGCGCCTCCTGGCCGAGAAGGAGCAGCGCCTGGCCTCCGCCGTGGAGGAGCAGCGGCGCAAGCTGGAGGTCATCGCCGGGCTCACCGCCGAGGAGGCCCGGCGCCAGCTCGTCGCCCAGATGGAGGAGGAGGCCCGGCGCGAGGCCCAGCTCATCGCCATGCGGCTCGAGGAGCAGGCCCGCGAGACCGCCCGGGAGAAGGCCAAGGAGGTCCTGGCCACCACCATCCAGCGGCTGGCCCCCGACTACACGGTGGAGACGTCGGTGTCGGTCGTCGACCTGCCCTCGGACGACATGAAGGGCCGGATCATCGGCCGCGAGGGGCGCAACATCCGCGCGCTCGAGCTGCACACCGGCGTCGACCTGATCGTGGACGACACGCCGGAGGCCGTGCTGATCTCGGCCTATGACCCCTACCGACGGGAGATCGCCCGGCGGGCGCTGCAGATCCTCATCGCCGACGGCCGCATCCACCCGGCGCGCATCGAGGAGGTGGTGGAGAAGGTCAAGAAGGAGATGGAGCAGCACCTGAAGGAGGAGGGCGAGAAGGCCTGCTTCGAGGTCGGCGTGCACGGCCTGCACCCCGAGCTGGTGAAGCTCGTGGGGCGCATGAAGTTCCGCACGTCCTACGGCCAGAACTGCCTGCAGCACTCCAAGGAGGTGGCCTGGCTGGCCGGCATGATGGCCGCCGAGATCAAGGCCGACGTCAAGCTGGCCAAGCGCATGGGGTTGCTGCACGACATCGGCAAGGCGCTGACCCACGAGCAGGAGGGCAGCCACCCGGAGCTGTCGCTCCAGGTCCTGACCAAGTACAACGAGAGCGCCGAGGTCATCAACGCCGCGCTGTGCGGCCACGAGAACGTCGAGCCCCAGACGATCGAGGCCGTGCTGACGGAAGCCGCCGACGGCATCTCGGCGGCGCGCCCCGGCGCCCGGCGCGACGTGCTGGAGTCGTACATCCGGCGGCTGGCCAAGCTCGAGGAGATCGCCCTGTCCTACAAGGGCGTGGAGATGTGCTACGCCATCCAGGCCGGCCGCGAGCTGCGCGTCATCACCAAGGCCGACATCGTGTCGGACCTCGACGCCCACCAGCTGGCCAAGGACATCACCAAGCGGATCGAGGCCGAGATGCAGTACCCCGGCCACATCAAGGTCGTCGTCATCCGGGAGACGCGCGCCGTCGAAGTGGCGAAGTAGCGCATGAACATCCTGATGGTCGGCGACGTCTTCGGCGAGCCCGGCCGGGCCGCCGTGCGGGCCCTGCTGCCTCGCCTCAAGCAGGAGCACGCCATCGACTTCACCGTGGTCAACGTCGAGAACGCCGCCAGCGGGTTCGGGGTCACCCCGCAGCAGTGCCGGGAGTTCCTCGACCAGGGCGCCGACGTGCTGACCTCGGGCAACCACATCTGGGACCGCAAGGAGATCGTGGAGTACATCACCCGCGAGAACCTGCTGCTGCGGCCCGCGAACTACCCCGCGGGGACGCCGGGCGTGGGCCACGTCAGCGTCAAGGCCGGGCCGCACCGCGTGGCCGTGCTGAACCTGATGGGCCGGGTGTTCATGAACCCGATCGACTGCCCGTTCCGCAAGGCCGACGAGCTGCTGCCCGAGCTGCGCCGCGAGACGCCGATCGTGCTGGTGGACATGCACGCCGAGGCCACGTCGGAGTCGGTGGCCATGGGCTGGCACCTGGCCGGCCGCGTCAGCGCCGTGGTGGGCACGCACCGCCACGTGCAGACCGCCGACGAGCGCGTGCTGCCCGGGGGCACCGCGTACATCACCGACCTCGGCATGACGGGGCCCCTCGACGGCGTCATCGGCGTGGACCGGGAGCTCATCCTGCAGCGCTTCCTCACGCAGATGCCGATCCGCTTCGAGCCCGCCAAGGGGCCGGCGGCGCTCCACGGGGTCGTGATCGTCGTCGACCCGGAGACGGGCCGCGCCTCGGAGATCCGCCGCCTGCGCGTCGCCGCGTGAGGCCGGCGCTGAGCCCGCCCGCCGCTCGCCGGCCCAGGAGCGCGCCATGATCATCGACGGCAAGCTCGTTCGCGACAAGGTGCTGGCCCAGGTGCGGGACGGCGCGGCGCGGCTGCGCGCGACCCGCGGCGTGAGCCCCTGCCTGGCCGTCGTGCTGGTCGGCGACGACCCCGCGTCGCGCTCGTACGTGGCCAGCAAGAAGCGCACGGCCGAGACCGTGGGCATCGACACGCGCGATCACCTGTACCCGGCCGGGCTCGAGCAGGCCGCGCTCGTGCGCCTGCTGCGGCAGCTGAGCGACGATCCGTCGGTGCACGCCATCCTGCTGCAGCTGCCGCTGCCCGGGGATCTCGACGAGGACGCCGCCCTCGCCGCCATCGCCCCCGAGAAGGACGTCGACGGCCTGCACCCGGTGAACCTCGGCAAGCTGCTCGCCGGCGAGCCGGGCACGGTGCCGTGCACGCCGGCCGGCTGCATCGAGCTGCTCGACCACTACGGCGCCGAGCTGCGGGGCGCCGAGGCGGTGGTGGTGGGGCGCTCGCGCCTGGTCGGCAAGCCGCTGGCCCAGCTGCTGCTCGCCCGTCACGCCACCGTGACCACCTGCCACACCCGCACGCGCGACCTGGCCGCGCACACCCGGCGCGCCGACGTCCTGTGCGTGGCCGCCGGCCGCGCCGGCATCGTCACCGGCGACATGGTGAAGGAGGGCGTCTGGGTCATCGACGTCGGCTTCAACCGGCTGCCGGGCGGCACGGCCGTGGGCGACGTCGACTTCGACTCCGTCAGCCCCCGGGCGCGCGGCATCACGCCGGTGCCGGGCGGCGTGGGGCCGATGACGATCGTGATGCTGATGAAGAACACGCTCTCGTGCGCCGCGAAGCTACTGTCGGAGGGGGTCTCGGCGGCCCCCTCCGAGATTTCCCCCGAAGAAGGATTGCGCGGGCAAAGCCCGCGCGCGAAGGCCTGAAGGCATGAGCGCGAGGCGGAACGTGCTGACGGTGTCGGAGCTCACCGCGAGGTTGCGGGGGGTCGTGGAGGAGACGTTCCCGGCGCTGTGGGTGGAAGGGGAGGTGTCGAATTTCCGGCTGTACGGGGCGGGGCACGCGTACTTCACGCTGAAGGACGAGGGGGCGCAGCTGCGGGCCGTGCTGTTCCGCAACCGCATGCGGCGGCTCCGGTTCGAGCCGGGCGACGGCCAGCACCTGCTGGCGTTCGGCGCGCTCGAGGTCTATGCACAGCGCGGCGAGTACCAGCTCGTGGTCGAGCGCCTGGAGCCGCGCGGGCTCGGGGCGCTGCAGCTGGCCTTCGAGCAGCTCAAGCAGCGGCTCGCCGCCGAGGGACTCTTCGATCCGCGTCGCAAGCGGGCGCTGCCGCGCTTCCCGCGCAGGATCGGCATCGCGACCTCGCCCGGCGGCGCCGCCGTGCGCGACATGCTGCGGGTGATCGGCCGCCGCTTCGCCGGCCTGTCCATCGTCGTCGCCCCCTGCCGGGTGCAGGGCGAGGGCGCCGGCGCGGAGATCGCCCGCGCCATCGCCGACCTGAACGGCCTGGGCGACGTCGACGTGATCATCGTCGGCCGCGGCGGCGGCTCGCTGGAGGACCTCTGGGCCTTCAACGAGGAGGTCGTGGCGCGCGCCATCGCCGGCTCGAAGGCGCCCGTGGTGTCGGCCGTGGGCCACGAGGCCGACGTCACCATCGCCGACTTCGTGGCCGACGTCCGCGCGGCCACGCCGTCGAACGCCGCCGAGCTGGTGGTGCGCGAGAAGCAGGCCGTCGCCGACGCGCTCGACGCGCTCCGCCGCCGGCTCGAGCGCGGCGTGGCCCGCCCGCTCGCGGAGCTGGCGCGGCGCGTGGACGGCGCGCAGGGGCGGCTGGCCCGCGCCGGCGCCGGCGCCCACGCCCGCGCCCGCCATCGCGTGGAGCTGCTGACGTCGCGGCTGCACGCGGCGAGCCCGTTCGCCCGGCTGGCCTCGCACCGGCACCGGCTGGAGCGCGCCCGCGCGCGGCTGGACGGCCTGCTGGCCCGGCGGCTCGAGGGCGGTCGCCACCGGCTCGGCGCCGCCGTCGGCCGGCTCGACTCGCTCTCACCGCTGGCCGTGCTCGGCCGCGGCTACAGCCTCACGCGCACGCCGGACGGCACCATCGTGCGCCGCGCCGGGCAGGTGGAGCCCGGCGACGCCGTGAACGTGCTGCTGCACGAGGGAACGCTGCGGTGCCGCGTGGAGCGGACGAGGGAGCAGGATGACCGACCTCACGTTTGAGGACTGTCTGGGACGGCTCGAGCAGATCGTGAACGCCCTCGAGTCGGGCACCCTGCCCCTCGAGGAGTCGCTCAAGGTCTTCGAGGAGGGGGTCGCGCTGTCCCGGCGGTGCGCCTGCTACCTGGACGAGGCCGAGCGGCGGATCGAGCTGCTGACGCGCGACGAGAGCGGCGCGCTGGTCACGCGGCCGCTGGCGGAGTGGGAGCGCGAGGGCGAGGCCTGATGGGCTTCGACCTCCAGGAGTACCTGGCCGAACGCCGCAAGCTCGTCGACGACGCGCTCGAGCGCTTCCTGCCGCCCGACGATGCCCCGCCGCCCACCGTGCACCGCGCGATGCGCTACAGCGTCATGGCCGGCGGCAAGCGGCTGCGCCCCATCCTGGTCATCGCCGGCGCCGAGGCCGTCGGCGCCGCGCCGGAGACGGCGCTGCCCACGGCGTGCGCGCTGGAGATGATCCACACCTACTCGCTGATCCACGACGACCTGCCGGCCATGGACGACGACGACTACCGGCGCGGCCGGCCCACGAGCCACAAGGTGTTCGGCGAGGCCATGGCCATCCTCGCCGGCGACGCGCTCCTGACGCTGGCCTTCCGGCTCATCGCCGAGAACGCCGCGCTCGTGCGGGATCCGCGCGTGGTGTGCGAGGTCGTCGCCGAGGTCGCCGCGGCGGCGGGCACCGAGGGCATGGTGGGCGGGCAGGTCGTCGACATCGAGTCCGAAGGCAAGACGGTCACCGCCGGCACGCTCGACTACATCCACACGCACAAGACGGCGGCGCTCATCCGCGCCTCGCTGCGCGCGGGCGCCCGGCTGGGCGGCGCCGCCCCCGACGCGCTCGCCGCCGTCACCACCGCGGGGGACCGGCTCGGGCTCGCGTTCCAGATCGTCGATGATATCCTCGACGTCGAAGGCAGCCTCGCGGAGCTGGGCAAGACGGCCGGCAGCGACGAGCGGAAGCAGAAGGCGACCTATCCCGCCGTGCACGGCCTCGACGCGTCGCGCCGGCGCGCCCGCGCCCTGATCCACGAGGCCAAGACGGCGCTGGCCCCGCTGGGACGCGCCGCGGCGCCGATCGAGGCGCTCGCCGACTTCATCTTCGAGAGGAGATCCTGACGTGTCGGCCATCACCGGCGTGTTCGCGCGCGAGATCCTCGATTCGCGCGGCAACCCCACGGTCGAGGTCGAGGTCCAGCTGGAGTCGGGCGCCTGGGGGCGGGCGGCCGTCCCCTCCGGGGCCTCCACCGGCAAGCGCGAGGCCGTGGAGCTGCGCGACGGAGACACCCAGCGCTATCGCGGCAAGGGCGTGCAGCAGGCCGTCAAGAACGTCGAGGACACGATCTCGGCGGAGATCGACGGCATGGAGGCCACCGAGCAGGTGCACGTCGACCAGGCCCTGCTCGAGCTCGACGGCACGCCGAACAAGTCCTCGCTCGGGGCCAACGCCATCCTCGCCGTGTCGCTGGCGGTGGCGCGGGCGGCCGCCGACGACGTCGGGCTGCCGCTCTACGCCTACCTCGGCGGCCCCGGCGCCCGCCTGCTGCCGGTGCCGCTGCTGAACGTGATCAACGGCGGCGCCCACGCCGACAACGGCCTCGACATCCAGGAGTTCATGCTGGTGCCGGCCGGCGCCGACCGCTTCTCGACGGCGCTGCGCATGGGCGCCGAGTGCTTCCACGTGCTCCGGGAAATCTTGAAGTCCAAGGGCCTCTCGACGGGCGTCGGCGACGAGGGCGGCTTCGCGCCGGACCTGGGGTCGAACACGGCGGCGCTCGACCTGTTCATGCAGGCCATCGAGCGGGCCGGCTACCGCCCCGGCGACGACGTCTTCATCGCGCTCGACGTGGCCGCGAGCGAGTTCGCCGAGGCCGGCGGGCGGTACCGCATGCGCCGGGAGAAGGCGCCGCGCTCGAGCGAGGACCTGGTCGAGCTCTACGAGGACCTGTGCGCGCGCTACCCGATCGTGTCCGTCGAGGACGGGCTCGGCGAGGACGACTGGGGCGGCTGGGGCGCCATGACGCGCCGGCTGGGCGGCCGCATCCAGCTCGTGGGCGACGACCTGTTCGTGACCAACCCCGCCATCATCCAGCAGGGCATCAAGCAGGGCATCGCCAACGCCGTGCTGGTGAAGGTGAACCAGGTGGGGACGCTGACCGAGACCATGGAGGCCATCGAGCTGGCCAAGCGGGCCGGCTACGGGACCATCATCTCCCACCGCTCGGGCGAGACGGAGGACACCTTCGTGGCCGACCTGGCAGTGGCCGTGAACGCCGGCCAGATCAAGACCGGCTCGGTCGCGCGCGGCGAGCGCACGGCCAAGTACAACCAGCTCCTGCGCATCGAGGAGGAGCTGGGCCACGCCGCGTCGTTCCCGGGCCGCAGTCTGTACACGCGCTTCGGCCGGTGAGCCGCCGGGTCCTCGGCGCCGGCGCGGCGGCCGTGCTCGCCACGGCGCTGGCCGTCTACGGCGTGGCCGGGGCGGTCCGCGTGCGCGCGATGCAGGCCGAGCTGGAAGCCGCCGAGCGCGACATCGGGGCGCTGCGCGCGCAGGTGGAGAAGCTCACGGTGACCATCCACCGGCTCCGGAACGACCCGGGCTACATCGAGAAGCTCGCCCGCGAGGAGCACGGCTTCGTCCGCGAGGGCGAGACCGTCTTGAAGTTTCCGCCGAAGCCCAGGTAGGCTCCGAGACCGCGCGATGGACTGGTTCTGGGCCCTGCTGTTCGCCGTCGCGTCGTTCTTCAACGGCCGGGCCGCCCTGAAGCTGCTGCTCGACTGGAAGGGCATGCTGACCACGTGCCGCTTCGTCGAGGACGCCTACGCCCGCCTGGCGGCGCTGCCCGACGAGACGCAGCTCGAGCGCGATCCCGCCGCGCCGGTGTTCGTGCACCTGGTGCCGGCCTGGCACGAGCCACACATCACGGCCACGCTGCGCGCGCTGCTCGCCTCGCGCTACCCGCACGGCAGGCTGCACGTGGTGGTGGTCACCCGGGAGGCCGAGGATCGCGCCCCGCACCCGCTGATGGCCGGGTCCACGGCGGAGCTGGTGCGGCGCTTCCGCGCCGAGCTGCCACCCTGGCAGCAGAAGATCCTCACCGTCCTGCCGATGCCCGGCGAGGGCCGCAAGGCTCACCAGCTCAACTGGGCGCTGCGGCCGGAGTTCCTGGCGACGCTGCTCGACGGCGACGCCGATCCGCGCCGCGTCTGGATCGGCGTGAGCGACGCCGACTCGCTGCCCGATCCCGACGTGTACCGCTGGCTGGCCGCCGACCTCGCCGCGGCGCCGGCCGGCTCCCGGCTGGCCTACCAGGGCGTCACCCTGTCGCTGGCGAACTTCGACCGGCTCGACCACCGCGGCCGCGTGTGCGCGGTGCAGCAGTCGTCCATCTTCATCCGCGTGTCGATCGCCCGGCTCATCAACGAGCGGCGGCGCCTCGCCTGGTTCGCGGCGCTGGCCCAGCGGGCGCCCCGCCTCGGCCGCGCGCTCCGGCCCGTGTTCGAGTTCTGCTTCCGTCGCTCGCAGATCTGCCTGGGCCACAACACCTTCGTCCGCCTGGACGTGCTGCAGGCGCTCGGCGGCTTCCCGACCTCGGGCGTCACGGAGGACTCCACGCTGGGCTACGCCCTGGGCGCGCGCGGCGTGCTGCTGGCGCCCCTGCCGCTCCTGGAATTGAACGATTTACCGGAGACGACCGGGAAGATGGTCCAGCAGAACGCCCGCTGGTACAAGGGCGTGCTGGACGACGTGGGCTTCCTCTGGCGCACCTGGCGCGAGCGACGCAGCGCCTACAACGCCGCGCAGCTGCTGCGCCACCTGGGCAACAAGGTCGTCGAGTGGCCGATCGCCGCCCTGATCTATCCGGTGGTGGGCTTTCTCGGCTGGCACCTGGCCTACCGCTTCGCCGACCACCCGGCCCTGTTCGTGCTGGGCGTCGCCTTCCCGTCGGTCTCGCTGGGGCTCACCATCTGGGTGGGCGGCATCGTCACGCAGGACCTGATCGAGAGCCTGGCGCCGTACTTCCCCCGCCCGGTCGACGTCACCCGCACGACGCTCCGGGCCAAGCTGTGGGGGACGTTCCGCTGCCAGACCTACTGGCTGCTGGCCACCCGGGGCGCCTGGCGGGTGCTGTGGGCGCTGGCCACGACCGGGCGCTTCGAGCCGGGCAAGACCGACCGCGTCGTCCGCTGAGCCGGGTCCGGGAATTTTCGGTGCCCGCGGAACCACGAGGGCGGTCCGCGCGTCAGAAGGGTGTCATGCGCGGACTGCTGCTCGCCCTCGCCATCGGGTCGTGCATCGGCTGCGCCGGGCTCGCCGACTGGCCGGCGCCTCAGGTGGCGGACGTCGGCCGCGTGGAGTTCAAGGACATCAACGAGGGGTACATCGTCGCCACCTTCCCGAGGGGGCCCGTCATCATCGCCATGGACAAGCGCGAGATGGGCCACTACATCCCCGGCGACGAGATCCGGATCGACAGCTTCGGCCGGCCGCTGCCCCGCTGAGCGACCGGGGGGAGGGACCCCGCCCTCCCCCCGGCCTCGGCTACTTCCCGCCCAGCAGATTCGTCGTCGTCCCCAGCAGGTTCTGGGTGGTGCTCGTGACCGGCGTCAGCAGGTTCTGGGTCGTGGTCGACAGCGGCTGGGTCAGCGTCGTCGACGTCGTCGTGGTGAGCTGGTTGAGCGTCTGCGGCAGCGACTGCACCGTCTGGGTCACCGGCGAGGCCAGCGTCGTTGCCGGCGACGTCAGCGTCGAGACCGTCGAGGTGAGCGCGGAGGGCACCGGCGAGGCGACGGATGTCACCGACGAGGTGAGCGATGCTGTCGGCGACGCCAGCGAGGTCACCGGCGCCGTGAGCGTGGACACCGTCGAGGTCAGCGTGGACCCCGCCGCGGACCCGCCGGTCAGCGTGGTGGTGGTGGACGTCAACGCGTTCGTCGCGGGCGCGGTGTGCGCGTCCACCGAACCGACGCCGTGGCCCGCGGTGCCCGGCGTGCCGTCGGCGCGCGACGAGACGCTGGCGGCGAGCTGGTTGAGATGCTCGACGGCGGCCCGCAGCTGGCCCTCCGTCACCCGGGTGTTGACGGCGGCCGGCGCCTCGCGCGGGGCCGTCCGGAACTCGCTGGCCAGGCGCTGTCCCGCCTCGGGCGAGAGCCTGCGCTCGCTCGGCCTGCCGCCGTCCGGCACGATGATCTGCTGCAGCGGCCCCAGCTGGTAGACGACGCCCACGGGCTGCCGCGAGGTCGGATCGACCGGCTTCACGTCCACCAGGCCCTTGAGCACCGTGATCGTGGAGGTGCCGCCGGCCACCTCGGCCACCACGACCGTGCCCCGGATGGTGGCCACGGCGTTCGGCGTCACGATGTCGATCCGCTCGCCGGGCCGCATGCGGCTCTTCACCGCGGAGATCGACGCGCGGCCGGCGCCCACGTGGATCAGCGAGGCGCCCGGATGCTCGGTGATGGTCAGCCACGTGCGCTCGCGCACGGTCACGGCGGCGCGACCGCCCAGCAGCAGGCGGACCAGCGAGTGGTCGCCGGTGCGGATGCGGTCGTGGAGGAACACGTCGTCGCGGAAGCGAAGCGGCGCGGGCTCGACGGCCGCGGTGCGGATGATGGTGGCCTGGCCCTGCAGCGCGGTGACGACGCCGGCGGGCGCGGACTGGGCGAAGGCCGCGAGCGGGGCGAGGAGCGCGAGGCTCGCGGCGATGGCGAGAGCTCGGTAAGTCGTTCGCAGCATAGGGGTCCCCCTTTGAGCGGTCATCGGCGCCGGGCTCGGCTTCCGGAGGGCTGCGAGCGAATCTTCGTCCGGTGTAGCATCGGCGGCATGGCCGACGACGTCTGGCCGCGCGCGCTGGACCGGTTGCACCGGCGCATCGACGCCACCGGCGCCACGGTGACGAGCGGCTTCCCGCACTACGGCGACCCGGAAACCGGGCGGTGGACGACGTCGCCGGCCGGAGACTGGACGGGCGGCTTCTGGAACGGCCTCTGCTGGCTCGCCGCGCACGCGACCGGCGAGCCGCGGTACCGCGGCTGGGCGGCCGACTGGGCCGAGCGCCTCAGGGCGCGCACGACGTCGGACACGGTGTTCCGTGGCTTCCTCTTCTATTACGGGGCCCTGCTCGGGGCCGTGCTCCTGGGCGACGAGCGCGCCCGCGACGTCGCGCTGGCCGGCGCCCGGGGATGGGCCACATCGTACAACGACAAGGCGGGCGCATTTCCGCTGGGCGCGGAGGCCGAGGAGGCCTCCGACGTCGGCCACGGCGAGGCCAACGTCGACACCGTCCAGGGCGCCGCGCTCCTGGTGTGGGCGGCCGGCGAGGCCGGCGAGCCGGCCTGGCGCGACATGGCCATCAGCCACGCCCGCCGCCACGTCGAGTTCTGCATCCGCGACGACGGCTCGGTCTGCCAGTCGGCCTCGTTCGACCCGCGCACGGGCGCCATGCGGCGCCGCTACACCCACAAGGGCGTGAGCGACGACAGCACCTGGGCCCGCGCCCAGGCCTGGGCCATCGTCGGCTACGCGCTGATGCACCGGTGGACGGGCGAGCGCGACTTCCTGGAGGTCGCCATGCGCACGGCCGACTGGTGGCTCGCCCACGTGCCCGCCGATCGCGTGGCCTTCTGGGACTTCGACGACCCCGCGATCCCCGCGACCAACCGCGACACCTCGGCCACGGCCATCGTCGCCGCCTCGCTGCTGAAGCTCGCCGCGCTGGCGCCCGACGAGCGGCGCCGCAGCGCCTACCGGGCTGCCGGCGAGGCGACGGCGCGCGCCCTGGCGGAGGGCTACCTGGACGAGCGCGGGATCCTGGGGCAGGGCTGCTACAACAAGCGCCTCGGCCTCGCCACGCGCAACGAGCTGATCTGGGGCTCGTACTACCTGTTCGAGGCGCTCAACGTGCTCGCCGGCCGGCTCGAGCCGGCGCGGATCTGAGGAGGACCATGGCCTGGCGCGGCGTCTTCGTCATCTCGGCCACGCCGTTCGCGGCGGACGGCTCGCTCGACCTCGAGAGCACCGACCGGCTCGTCGACTTCTACCTCGAGCGCGGCGTCCACGGCCTGACCATCCTCGGCATCATGGGCGAGGCGCCCAAGCTGAGCCACGAGGAGTCGGTGACGTTCGCCCGCCGCGTGGTGCGCCGCGTCGCCGGCGCCGTGCCCGTGATCGTCGGCGTGAGCCATCCCGGTCTCGACAACCTCCTGCGCCTGGCGCGCGACGTGATGGACGCCGGCGCCGCCGGCGTGATGGTGTCGCCGGCGATGGGCCTGCGCACGGAGGAGCAGGTGCAGGGCTACCTCGCCAGGGTGGCCGGCGCGCTGGGCCCCGGCGTGCCCCTGTGCCTGCAGGACTACCCGCAGGCGAGCGGGGTCTACCTGTCGGTGGAGACGCTGCGCCGGCTCTTCGAGGCCTTCCCGACGATCGAGGTCTTCAAGCACGAGGACTGTCCCGGCCTCGCCAAGCTCTCGCGCGTGCGCGCGGCCGCCGACGCCACCGGCCGGCACGTGGCGATCCTGGTCGGCAACGGCGGCCTCTACCTGCCGCAGGAGCTGGCGCGCGGCGCCGACGGCGTCATGACGGGCTTCGCCTATCCCGAGATGCTGGTCGGCGTGTGGGAGCGCTTCAGCGCGGGGGACCTGGAGGGCGCCGAGGACCTCTTCGACGCCTACCTGCCGCTGGTGCGGTACGAGCAGCAGCCGGGGTTCGGCCTGGCCGTGCGGAAGGAGATCCTGTGCCGCCGGGGCGCCATCAAGTCGCCGGCGGTGCGCCAGCCCGGGCCGGCCCTGGACGCGGTCGACGTGAAGGAGCTGGACCGGCTGCTGGCGCGGCTGGAGCGGCGCCTGCGCGGGACGTAGTCCAGCGGCAGATCCCAGGGCCTCGACTTCTGGGGGCCCGAGGAGCCTCGAGCTGGTCGCAGCCTTCCTGGCCGCGCGGCCCGGACCGAGTCGACTGCCGCCGGGTACGCCAGTCAGCCCTGAGTCAGACACTCCGCGAGCGAGGCCGGCGCCTCGCCGACGGCCTGCGCCACCGCCGCGTGCACCAGCCGGCCGCGCCAGAGGTTGACGCCGAGAGCGAGCGCAGGATCTTCACGGGCCGCCTGCGCCGGGCCCTTGTCGGCCAGCGCGATGGCGTACGGCAGCGTGGCGTTGGTGAGCGCGAACGTCGAGGTGCGCGGCACCAGCGCCGGCATGTTGGTGACGCCGTAGTGCACGACGCCCGAGACGACGTAGGTCGGGGCCGCCAGCGTGGTCGGGCGCACCGTGGCGACGCAGCCGCCCTGGTCGACGGCCACGTCCACGATCACCGCGCCTTCCTTCATGGTGGCCACCATGGCCTCGGTCACCAGCACCGGCGCCCGCGCCCCGGGCACCAGCACGGCGCCGACCAGGAGGTCGGCCCGCCGGACCACCTGCTCGACGTTGAGGCTGGTCGAGTACAGCGTGACCACCTGGCCGCCGAAGACCTCCTCGACGTGGCGCAGCCGGTCGAGGTTCACGTCGAGGATCGACACGTCGGCCCCGAGCCCCACCGCCGTCCGCGCCGCGTTGATGCCGACGGTGCCCGCCCCCAGGACGGCGACGTTGCCCCGCGGCACGCCGGGCACGCCGGACAGCAGCACCCCGCGCCCCCCGTGCGCGCGCCCGAGAAAGAACGCGCCCTCCTGGACGGCCAGCCGCCCCGCCACCTCGCTCATCGGCGTCAGCAGCGGCAGGCTGCCGTCGGGCCGCTGCACGGTCTCGTAGGCGATGCCGATCGCCCCGGTCTTCTGCAGCGCGCGCGTCAGGTCGCGATCGGCGGCGAGGTGCAGGTAGGTGAAGAGCACCTGGCCGGACGCCAGCCGCTCGAGCTCGGGCGCCAGCGGCTCCTTGACCTTCAGCACGAGGGCGGCGCGCGCCCAGACGTCGTCGACGCTGGTGACTCGCGCCCCGACGCGCGCGAAGTCGTCGTCCCGGATCGCGCTGCCCGCGCCGGCGCCGGCCTCGACCAGCACCTCGTGGCCGCGCTCCACGAGCGCGCGCGCCCCGGCCGGCGTCAGGGCGATCCGCTGCTCGCCCGGCTTGATCTCCTTCGGCACCCCGACGATCACGCTGGCCGCTCCGGCTCCGCGCCCGCATCGTGGCACGCGGTCGAGGGGATGTCGAGCGCGGGCGGCGGTTGCCGACGCGGTGTGGACGGCGTCGACCAAGGGCCGCCCCGGCGCTCGCAGGGCCGCGCCGCCGAACCCGGCCAGCCGTTCCGGGGACCTGGCGCCGCCCCGGCTGACGGGTTGACACGTCGCAGAGTGATGGTAGGCTTACTGAGTCACCGCGGGGTGGAGCAGCCCGGTAGCTCGTTGGGCTCATAACCCAAAGGTCGCTGGTTCAAATCCAGCCCCCGCAACCACGTAAGTCCCGAAAACTAAAAGGGTCGGTCGAGGAAATCGGCCGACCCTTTTGGCTGTCTATGAAAGAACTATGAAGTTTTTCGACCGAAGGTCGGCTCGTGAAGTCACGCCGCTTCGGCACAGATTCCACTGCTGTCGGCGGGCCGGTTGCACCACAGTCGGCCGTAGTGCTACGTTTTGCGTCGCCCAGGGAAACTTTCGGTGCCGGGCGGCGACCTCATAGAGTGTGGTAGAGGCTATGGCTGAACCGAACCCTGAGCACGACCTCATCCGCTATATCACCTCTGAGGCGACGCGGGTCGGCGGCGCCCTCACAAGGATCCGTCTGATCAAGTTCCTCTACCTGGCGGATGTCTACCTCTTCGGTCTCACCGGCCGGCGGGCAACGCCGTACCGATGGCGGTTCTACCACTACGGACCCTGGGCTCTTGACGCGCAGCAGGACATCGACGCCTTAGCCGCAACCGGCGCGATCGCCGCGGAGGCGCGGGCGCGTGATGACGATGTCGGCGAGATGACGCTGTACTCGGCCCGTGAATTGCCGCCGAACATTGAGGGGGAGTTCGGTCTCCGGTTTGAGATGCAGCTCAGGGGCGCGATCCGCACGTGGGCGCGGCGGCCGCTCAACGAGTTCCTTGACTACGTATACTTCGACACGCCGCCGATGCGCGACGCCCGCCGCGGCGACTACCTCTCCTTCGAGCCGGGCATCTTCGCCGAGGAGCAGGGGCCGCCGCCCAAGCCGGTACCTCGACATTCGTCGCGCGAAGTGCAGAGGGCATGGCGAGCCTTCTTGGACAGCACCCGTCGCGACGCTTCGCGTGTGCCGGTGCCGCGGGACGCCGTCGTGGACGACGCATTCAGGACCGCAGTCGAACGCCTCGACGACGAGGACGTCCTGCCCAGGCCCCTCGACGCGCGTGTCGACGTAAGGCCCGACGAGCTCAGCTAGACTCACGTGCCGCTGACCGACCTCCTTCGCGGCTTCTACGCGGCGCCGGAGGGCAACTACCACGAAAGCTTCACGCCCGGCCAGCTTTACTGGGCTCCGACGTTCTACCTGCCCCCGCACCCCGACGTGTTGTTCGAGGTCAACCCCGACCCGACGGAGGCGAACCTCCGCTTCGAAGTTCGCCGTTCGACGCCACAGACGTTCCGGGGATCTCATCGGCCCTTAAAGTCACTCGACCTCCAGACGACTGAAGAACTCGTAGCGGTTAAGGCGAAGAAGCGCCTCGTCGTCATGCTGTCGCAAGGAAACACGGTCATGGAAGATCTCCGCGGCGTCGTGGGGAAGGACAGGAAAATTCACGAACCGTCCTTCCTCTGTCTGCCCATTTACGGCGTTCACCGCGGCTCTGGCGAGAAGGGCTTCCCCGAGGTAGTCGTGCAGCGCATCCAGGCGCTCATGTACAACCAGTTCTTCTACTTTCCAGCTAGCAGCTCGGAAGCGAATCCGACGGTGTACGAGGGCATCGGCCGGCTCGACCGCATCCAGGCGTTCCACCGCGACACGCTCCGACAAGACCCCGTGCGCTTCCGTTTGAACGACGACTGCTTCGCGATACTCCGCGAGTGGGTCCGAGGTTACATCACGGGAGAGGTGTCGACCTACGTCGCCGAGCTGAGGCAGGAACTCATCAAGGAGCTATACACATAGCCTCGCGCGCCGCGTGGCGGCATGTGATGGCCGGATGTCGTTGCGTCCCGCAGACGGCCCTGGGGAGCTATGCAGCACGCGGCGTGGTCCCCGCTCATGAACAGGAGGACAGCGCCGAGCGCGGCAGGCTCGCGGAGCCCACGACCATGGGTTAGGCTGCCGACAGAAATTGGACACCTACAAGGCACCCTGAGAGACTGACGCACATGGCCAAGGCGACGCACGTCCCCATCACGCCCGAAGTTCTCGATTGGGCGATTAGAGAGTCGGGCTATACGGAGGACGAGGTCGCCGAGAAGGCCGGCGCCGACCGCGAAGAGCTTCGCGCTTGGCTTCGGGGCCAAAGCAAGCCGACTCTTACGGAGACGCGAGATCTTGCCCGGGCGCTGAAACGTACACCAGCGACGTTCCTACTCCCTCGGCCGCCCGCGGCACCGCAGATATTGCCTCAGTTTCGCCATGCGCCTGGCTCGTTCCGGAAGAAGGTGTCACCTGAAGAACGGCGGTACCTCAGAGAGGCGCGCCGTATACAGGAAGCCGCGAAATGGATCGTTCATGAGCTTCGAGAAAAGCGCCCAACGCTGAAGCGTTTCAGCGTCGAGCACGATGACGTTGAACGCGTAGGTGACTACGCCCGACGGAAGTTCATTCGTCTGTTGCCAGTACCGCTGAAGGACATCAAGACGGATGCTCAGGCGTTCCGGGCGTGGCGCACGGCGCTTCAGTCGGCAGGTATCCTAGTGCTCGTCCTTCCTCTCGGGGAAGACTCTGCGCGAGGTTTCTCCCTATGGGACCGAGTCGTGCCGCTGATTGCAATTAACAGCGCTTGGAACTCGGCGGCCCGTATCTACACGCTGTTCCACGAGCTAGGGCACCTCCTAACCCGTACAAGTTCGGTCTGCGTGGACAAGAGCGTGAAGTTATCTCGACCGACGGATGTTGCAGAGCGCTGGTGCGAAGAGTTCGCGTCCGCAGCGCTGCTGCCATGGCGGTCAGTTGAATCGTTCTTGCGCAAGCGCTTCGAGTGGAGCCCGGATGATAAAGTTGATTCACTCCGTGTCCCAAGCGCGATCGCAAGAAAGTTCAAAGTAAGTGTCAGCGCGGCGACAATTCGGCTCATCCTTCGCGGCGTTAGTGACTGGAGTCTATATTCTGCGATTCGCCCCTACGTGACCGATAGGAAGAGAGCTGGCGGCGGAGGCGATGCAAGGGATAGAGGCGAAATCCGTCGGGACCAGTACGGGGAGAAGACGGTCGATCTTTTCATCCGGGGCCTGAGGCGCGATCTCGTTGGTCGTGGAGATGTCTTCGATTACTTAGATGTCCCTGACACTGCAATCGATCGGTATCAAGGCGTAGCGGCGGACTAGGCACCGCCGCGTTGCGGATCTGGGTAATCGACACAGTGTCGGTGAACCAAATCAAGCGACTCCTGCCGGGCAAGGTTCGGTCACGCGTACTTGCCGAACTCGATCGCCGCGCGAGACTGGGCGACTTCGTCTATCCTCCCGAAGTTCTCGATGAACTTGAGCGTGTCGATGACATCTCGTTTCGCTGGGCCAAGAAACATGAGGCGAACGGAACGCGGTACGGACATTTACCGGACGAGGCGAAGGCCGTCCTTGCCCGTGTGCCGGATCTGATCGATCCTGAAAAGATCAGCGTGGATGGAATTGACGATGCCGATCCGCACGTTATCGCGCTAGCCGTCTACATCAAGAACGAGCCCGAGGAGAGACACGAAATAACGATTATTACCGAAGATTTTAACAGTACTCACAAAAAGCGCGGCTTGGCGGATGCTGCGGGACTCTTTGGAATCCCGTGTATCAGATTCCGCAGCTTTCTCATGGATGAGAAGATCTGGGACGGGAAGGAAGGCACGTGACGGCCGCGGGCTAACGCGTCTAGAGCGGCAGGTAATGCGGGCGCGCGTCCCTGTGGCAGGGATGCGGGTAGCTAGTTTGATACGCCCGTCGCGCGTTGTTTTGAGGTACCCGCGAACTCGCTCGGCGGCGGCGGCTGGGATTTTGAAGGAACCGTCGGCAACGTGTCGATGTATGCCTGCGTCTTAACCACGGCTGCCTTGAGGTCCTCTTCGTCGGCGATGTCGTATCTGGCGAAAATGGCCTCAGTCCTGTGCCCACTGATGGCCGTGGCAACCTTGCGGCTCACCCCGGCGCGCGTCATGTTACGAACCCCCGACCGTCGGAGGTCATGAAACAAGCGGCCGGCTATCCCCGCCGCCTTACAGGCCGACGCCCAGGACTTCTTGAAGTCCTGAATCGACGAGCCGTCTTCCCTGAAGAAGACCCGATCAGTTTGAAGGCCCTTAACGATAAGAGCCGTCCGGGCAGCTGAACGCCGCTCTATGATCGCGGCCAATTCGCCCGCGAGAGCCATCGTCCGAGCTTTCTTGTTCTTCGAACGCCGCCAACTGAGACGTAGAGTCCGCCCCTCGACATCGACGTCGGCCCATCGAAGGCTCGCGATTTCGCCCTTCCGCCATGCCGTCAGGTACGCCCAGCGCGTGAAGTCCCTGAGGTCAGCTGGCAGATGCTTGATGGCCGACTCGATCTCTGCCCGTGAGAAGAATCCCTCTCGCGTGTTGTCCTCGGGTAGCTTCCTGATGGGCGGGACGGGCAGTCGCTGCTTTTGCAGAAATGGGCGGATGGCTTGCCCCAGAAGCTGAGTCTCGCGATTGACTGTCGCCGGGCGCGCGCCCGCGGCGAGACGTTGGCGAATATATTCATCGATCGCGTCTTCGGAGAGGTCGACAACACGCTCCCGCCCGAATGCTTCGAGGATCGTTCTGGGCTTGCCGTCCGGCTTGGGCGGAAATCCGAGATGCGCACGGACCTGGGGGAGTGAGCGCACCCCGCGAAGCTGATAGTCCCTCAGCAGCGCGGCAAGCCGGTCAGCAACGGAGACTCGACGCGCCCCGGGTCCGGAGATGGTCGTGTAACCGCCGCGCGCGGCGGCGAGCTCGTCGCGCTTCGCCTTCAAGACGTTACGGGCCTTCTTGACATCCGTCTGGCCGGTGCTGCGGCGGATCAGGCGGCCGCGATGACTGATCGCGTACCACCAAAATTTGCTTCCCTGCTGCTTGTACAGCCCCCTCTCGCGGCGGCTACGCCCGTTACTGTGGAGTGGCGGCTCCGTCGCAGTCTCGGTCCATCTCATTTCACGCTCCTGGCGGTTCAAGGACTAGGGACGATCTTGCTCAACGCCCCATGCGTCTCCTGATGTACTCCTCGATTCCGTGCTCTGAAAAGCGCAGAAGCCGGCCATCACGGACGACGAACGGTAGTTCGCCGCCGTGGCGATACAACCAATCGGTTGAGCGACGAAGCTTCTCGGCCGCCTCCTTGATGTTCAGAAGGCGGTCCCTGGGGACGGCCGCTGCGCTCGGAGCTGAGAGGCGGGCATAAAGGCGCGCCTTCAAACCCTCGACTTGCGCGATCAGATCTGGAAGGCCTTCAATGGGGGCCGTCCGTGCGACCGCTTCCAGCGCTTCGACGGCCGGATGGTTGGAGAGCATGTCGGATTGTCCTCTAGGCCGCCCTATGACCCAGGGAGATCCGACCCCTGCGGTTCCATCCGTTCGGGACATGTGTGCGGCAATGAGCGACGAGCATGCCAAATCCGGCTTCACCAAGCAGCTCCGTTTGTAAGCTTCTAACAAAGCTAGCGGGCTCCAGCCGCTTCGAGGTATGCCGCCGCGTCTGTCGTGTAGTACTCCCCGATGCGAAACACTACAGCCGCGGCAAACTCGCGCAGCCGCAGACTACCCGCCGCCATGGGCGTAACGACCAATGAAATCGCGTACCGCGGCGGCAACCTCTTCCGGGTGCTCTAGCACGAGCATGTGGCTGCCGCGCTTGACCTCTCGGATTTCATGATTGGGCAATCCTTCCGCGAGGGCCGCCATTCCTTCGGCGGAGGTCACTATGCTGTCGGTTCCTCGAAGAACAAGCGTGGGAGTCGCGATGTTTGGCAGGAACGGTCGGAGATCGCCGGGCTCCCACTCTCCGTAGGTGCCGGTATCTAGTTTCATGCGCCACCCGCCATTGACCTCTTGGAGGCCTTCGAGCACGAACGAGTGCAGCCGATCTTCCGGAATGTTGGGATAGATACGGCGGAAGCCCCTGAGTGCATCGTCGGCGACACGGAAGGTTCTCGCTACCGACGCGACCCCCTGATGGAAGTAGTCCACCTGCCACCGGGGTACTAGCGGATCCAGGTCCACCCAGACGAAAGCAAAGGGCCGTCGAACCGCGGGCGACGCGCTTACGATGAACCGCGCCGCGGCAAGGGCGCCCGCAGAGTGCGCGAGGATCGCGTATGGGGTCTTAGTCAACTTAGTCGCGATCTGCTCGAGATCCGCGGCGTGGTGCTCGGGGTTGTAGGCGGGTGGTGATACATGTTCGCTGTCGCCATGACCGCGGAAGTCGAGGAGCACGCAACGAAAGTCGCGCAGTGCTCGTGCTACCGGACGCCAAACACCCCGGTGGCTACTATTGCCGTGCAGGCAGAGGAGCGTGATTGCGCTCTGACCAGAGGCGTCGGTTGCGGGCTCGACTATCTCGTACGAAAGAGTCGGGCCGGCAGCGCGAATACGACGGTGCTCGACGGTAGTGCCGCCAGACATGATGCGGATTGAGCATAGGTACGTACCATAAATCGGTCAAGCATCTGCTTCGCCCTGAGGGTCAGAGGCAGCCGGCGATCGCACGACGGGATACGTCGATGCAATCGTCCTAGCGAAGACGGCCACCCGCGGCATTTTGCAGCGGCGCCGCTGCGTTCTGCCACAGTCGGCCGCGGCGGGGCGCCGCGATACGCGCGCGCCTCAGGCCGAGGCCTATCTGTGAGTAGCTATGACGACGCGGGCTTAGCCCCACGACCGCCGGCGCTGGCGTGTGGCTCTTCGCGTGGCATCCGAGTTGCCCACGATGTCGAACTGTGATTCACGTATAGCGGCGAATCGCAGCGCTCCGGGGCGCCTCAGACCCCGGAGCTCGGTGGCTGGGTCCCACGGCCCGACCAAGTTCTAACGAGTGCCCGGGGAACGCGACCGCCATACCCGCTGGCGGCGAGGATGCCCATGGCAACCGCCACGATGCTTGACGCAGGCAGGGCCGAAGTAGCGCGCGCCCTCACGCTGCCAACTCAACCACGCGCCTTCCGGACGGCCGTCCGTGTGTTTCTGCGCTTTCCTGGCGTTGACGTCGTCTGGCTGGCGGTCCGCGAGTCACGCGAACAGGCCGCAGTCATACGCAGCAGTCAGGGTGCTCGATCGGCAGCCGGGCTTGGACTGCACATCGAGCCAGCCGTGGGCGTTGGAGGCGCTCTTCTGCTGGCGGGCGGCCCGTGGCGAGGCGAACTCGCACGCAGTGAGGGCAGCTGCCTTAGCCCGGAAGAGAGAGCGTTTCTGAGTCAGGAGGGCACCAAGCATGTGATGGTAATCCCTCTGCGCGGCACCAGTCTCCGAGGAGAGGCGCGTATCGAGGGTATTGTCTATGCTGCTTCCCGTCGCAGGATCAGTTGGACCGACAAGACGCTGGAGGCCGCGCGCCGCGCTGGAGAGCGTCTGGCGCGCTCCGTTCGAGACGCTCAACGAATCTTAGAAGTATCGGAACGATGGGAGCTGCTGTGGGCTGAACTAGCTGCAAACGGCGAGGGCGCAGATCGCCGACTTGACCAGGTCGCTCGACAGATCGCCGCTGACGCGCGGGCCGTTCTTCGTAGTGGGATCGGCATCGTATTCCGGCTAGACGCGGCTTCGGGGGTCCTCCACTCGTTGGCCCAAGACGGAGAGGTCATTCCCGGAGAGATCATTCCCGCCGTGCGCCGCGGCCAAGTGCTACCGCCCGGGTGCGGGTGTGCTGGTAGGGCCGTCACTCTACGGAAGGCGTTCGTCGCGGCCGACTACGCCTCCGGCAGCATAGTGGTGCCGCCGATAATGGCAGAGGCGGTCGCGAAACTTCCTACACTCACGACGCTGTCGTTTCCGTTGATGGTGCGCCGTGAGGTCATCGGCGCGGTCACCGTCGGACGTTTAAAGACCTCGCCGCTTGTGGACTACTCAAGCGAAGACATTCGCGCCGCAGAGCAGCTCGCCCGAGCGGCCGCACCCCTGTTGGCCCGTGCACAGCGGGCTGCCGAGCACGCTCGCCGCGAGCAAGGCGCTTCTGAACTCTCGCGGCTGGCCGGATCGCTCGCTCAGAGCCTGAGCGTGGCCGCTGTCTGTGAGCAACTCGTGCGGAGCGTGCTCGTGCTGGTGCGCGGGAACAGTGCATCGATCTGGAATTCGCATGGCGAGCCGATGTTCACCGAGGCCCGCCGCCCAGGCATCCTCCGCGAACCCAAGGACCCGCGCCTCGAGCGCATCCTCGAGCAGGTTGCCCGGAACTCTCAAGCGTTCTGGACGCCAGACCTTGCCAACGACCCGCGCCTCGCCGCGGCCGGAGTGGATCCCACTGAACGGAGCGAGGCGCGGGCCGTCCTTGTCGCGCCGATTCGGATCCGCGAGACGCTTCTGGGTCTTCTCGGTGTAAGCGGCGACACCGGCCGCGCTTTCACAGATACAGACGTCGAGCTGGCGCAGGCGCTGGCGGATCAAGCTGTACCGCCCCCGGTTCCTTGGACACCGTGAGTGAGTCTCATCACGCCGCCGCCGTCAGGAACGCTGCGCGTGCCGTCGCCGGTGCGCGATGGCCGAGCCGCTCGATGAGCCACTCGGTGTTATAGC
>Ga0209172_10001318_pt1 | contig 53959 bp, 53 predicted proteins | sample LarsenN4metaG_FD_184113 | JGI IMG/M metagenome (GOLD analysis project Ga0209172, IMG submission 184113) | Hot spring sediment bacterial and archeal communities from British Columbia, Canada, to study Microbial Dark Matter (Phase II) - Larsen... ...
CAGCATGCAGGCACTGATAGGCAAATCCCTCGACACGCTGGTCGAAATGTTCAATGCCGCTAAGGCGGAACAGTGAAACGTGCCATCGCGCCTCTCCTCCTCGCCGCCGGCATAGTGGTGGCAAGCGCGGCGGAGTGAGTGCGGGCCGGCCACGTGTGGGGCGACGGCAATTGTCTCGGCAATATTGGGGCGGTTGTTGGTCGGACGAACTACAGTCCGAATGTGCACGATCTCGCGCCCGTCCGAGATGTGGATGAGATGGGCGGCTATAGCGGCGCGCTCAGAGATTCGCTCGTGTTCGCCGAAGGAAGCTGGAACACGCTGGGAGTCGGGCCTCAATACTTTTCGACTTTTCGCTAACGCCGAATGTCGGCGATTCGATAAACTTCATCAAGCCCAAGACCACGGCCGAACTGTGCAGTCGCATGGCACCGGGAGACTGCAACCGCGGCCTGCCTTTAGCCACAACGCTGCGCTGCAATGACAGTTACGTGCTCTTCCCTGATCATTGCACGACGGATCTCTCTGTGCCCCTGAATGCTCAATGGACCGAGGTATGGGTGAACGTGGAACCGAATGCCTCCAGCCTGTGCGTGCCGTGCTCCGAGGCATGGATCCAACAACACGTCATTATGCACGAATTCGGCCACGCGATCGGCTTGTCGCACCACGGGACATCCAGTTCGACCCTCATGGGTGCGGACTTCCCGGATTCGGCTGCCAGCGCCACATATCCAGGCCCTGTCGAGGCTGGGTCGGCAACCGATTGCGCGCAGGGCGGCAGTCCCGCATCTCGCGGTGTCCGATGCATATTCAACTGGTACAATTGCGCCCTCGCCGTACGTCTCGACGGCGCTGTCGTGCGCCTTCGACCACGTGCGCCGCGCCTTGGCGTCGGAGCGCTTGATGGTGTCGGGCATCTCTTTGCTGGCAGGCATGGGGTCGCCTCCGCGGTCAGTGTCTCGCGCTCGACGTAACGGCGCCGTTGCGCCCGCGGGCGGCTGGCGCGCGCTTGCGTATACTGGAGCCGGAGATGCGCTTCGCCGTCCTCGTCTCGCCGGCCCTGAACACCGTGCGTCCGCGCGTCTGTGGGCAGGGCGGCCCTAACAGCGGTCGGTGAACGCCGCCATAACGGCCGAGCCGGTCTCGGGCGCGGCGTTTCGCCAGCCGCCAACGATGTCATGCCGGATACGTCGCCTAGAGCATGCATGCCAGCGGTGCAGCACGCTTGCCTCTCGCACGAAGAGCACGAAGAAGGGCGACGGATGACGACGCGGCCGCGCGAGCGGCCGGAGGCAGCGCCCGGGAGCGACGGATGAGGCAGTGAATTCGCGGAACGTGCAGCCGGGGGGCGAGGGGCGCGGCGGTTCCGGGCAGGAGCTAGATGTGGAGCGGTGCGGTGGTGAAGGGCCGGCTACGGCGCGTCGACGACCGTCGGGATCGCGGTCCCGGTGTTGGTCGGATGCGGCGTCGGCGTCGGGTCGGGGACGATCGTGATGCTGTCCATCACGGCGAGCGGGATGGCGGCGGCGCGGCCGTAGGCGCCGAGCAGGAGGCCGCGATCCTGGACGAGCACGCTCCCATCGCGCGTGATCCGCATCTGCACCTCATCGATCTTGCCGTTGGCCGCGATGTACCAGTACATGTCGCCGGTGAGCGTGCTGATGGCGATGATCGACGTGCCCTCGGAGTTCGCGTAGCGGAGTAGCGTCGGCACGCCGCCGGTGCCTTCGGACACCAGGTGCCAGCCTGATTCCGCGCCCGGGAGGAACGCGACGAGGTGCCCGGCGCGCACTTCGTAGTACGGCACGTTGTCACGCGTCGCGACGGGCGTGTCGTCGATCACGACCTCAGACGTCGGCGTGCGCGGCTGCTCGGTCGCCGCGGGCGTTGCGGACGCTGCGGGCGTCCCCTCTTCCGGTGTCGCGGAGGCGGCGGGCGTGGTTGCGGTTGCCGTTGGTGTCGGCGTGGCGGTGAGTTCGAGGACCGGCGGGACAACGGTCGGTGGACGGCTCGGCTCCCTGACGATCAGTTCCGTCGCTCCCTTGATCGCCACCTGCGACACGTCGACCGCCTTGTCGAGTTGGGGCGCCGCGTCAGCGTCCACATGCGGCGCGGCTGCCGCGAGCACCTGCTTCTCGCGCTCGGCAACCTGGCGCAGGCGGGCGACGTCGTCGGTCGGCCAGTCCCGCGCCTCGTCGATCAGCGGCTCCGTGTGCTTGACGAGGCGCTCGAGCGTCCCCGGGCCGATCTGTCGGCCGCGGCGCGTCATCTCTTCGATTTCGTGGACGCGCTCCTCAGCGAGGTCAAGCTTCACATCACGCTTGGCGCCGTCGCTGAAGGCCAGCGCGAGGCGGACGCGCTCGGTCTGGAGTTTCACGGGGTACTGCCAGTCGCCCGGGAGCGCGGCGTCGGCGGTGGCGACGGTGTAGGTTGAGAAGCCGAGGAACAGGGCGACCACGGCGAGGCCACCGGCGAGGGCGCGCGCGGGCGAGCCGAACAGCGGGACCCGGCGGGGCTGGTGCCGGTGGTCGCGCTGCTGGCGGAGCTTGTGCGCCGCCATCAGGAAGCGCACGCGCGCGGCGGCGAAGAACGTGGGTGCAGGCTCGAGGTCGAGCGCGTCGCGCAGGCGCTCGCCGGTGGCGACCAGATAGCGCTCGCGCGCCTCGGCGGCGAAGACCGGGTCGGGCTGGACCTCCCTTGCGGCCTCTTCGATGCGCTGGCCGGTCGCGATGAGGAAGCGTTCGCGGGCGTCGCGCGCGAAGGCAGGCTGCGGTGCGGCCGACTGGAATGCGCGCTGGGAGGCGAGCGCGGCGAGCAGCGCCGGGCGCAGGGCGTCAGCGTGCTTCGGGTAGCGCCGCAGGCACTCGTCGATGTCCCAGCGCCCTTCGAGCAGGGCGTCGAGGCACTCGCTCAGCCTTGCCTCGAACTCGCTCATCCTCTCCCGTCCCTGCCGAACCCGTCCTTCGGGATCAGCATCTTCTGCAGCCGGGCCACTGCCTTATGCTGCAGCGCCTTCACATTGCCCTCGCGCTTGCCGAGCGCCTTCGCCGTCTCGGCGATCGAGAGCCCCACCGCGAATCGGAGCGCGATGACGTCGCGCTGCGCCTCCGGCAGCTCCGCGGCGGCTCGACGCACCTCCTCGATCGTGATCTGCTCCTCGATCGCCGCGGCGATGTCGTGCCGGCCGTCGATGTGGTCCTCGGGGATCGCCGTCGTCGGCCCGCCGCGCTGCGCCGCCCGCCGGTAGTGGCTGGCGATGCAGTTGTGCGCGATGCGGAACAGCCACGAGGAGAACGGCACCTCGCGCCACCGGAAGCCTCCGATGGCGCCAAGCATCTTCAGGAAGACTTCCTCGGTGAGGTCCTCCGCCTCGTGCGTGTTGCCCAGGCGCGCCACGGCGTAGCGATAGACGCGCGGCATGTACCAGTCGTACAGGTCGGCCAGGGCCTGCTGGTCGCCCTGGCGCGCACGGTCGACCGTCTCGCGCTCGACGTCGGGCGCGATGGCATCCGAAGGCAGCTCCACTCCCAACCCCTTGGTTTCGATCACCATAGGCTGGGTCATGGTACCGGCCGGTCTTCGAGGCAGTCCACGCGCTGAACCTGTACATCCACACGTAGAACGCCCGGATAGCAGCGGAAGTTAACGATAGGGTGCGTCAATGGGCGTTGTGGCCACGGCGACAGGGGTCAGCCCGCAGGCCGGGCGCAGTCTGCACGACATAACAACCGACGCGGACGCGTGCGGGCCGCCCGACGGCACGCCGTGTGTGAGCGCCCCCCAGCGCTCTGCCCTTACATGAACGTCGTGACGGCCTTCCGCTCGCGCTCCGCGACGCCGCTGGCGATCGCGGCATCGGCGACGGCCTTGGCCACGCTCTTGAAGACCGTGGGGTGGAAGACGCTCGGGATGATGTACTCGGGCGAGAGCTCGTTCTTGCTGACGGCGCCGGCGATCGCCTGGGCGGCGGCGAGCTTCATCTCCTCGTTGATCTGGCGGGCGCGGACATCGAGGACGCCACGGAAGAGGCCGGGGAAGCAGAGGACGTTGTTGATCTGGTTCGGGAAGTCCGAGCGTCCGGTGGCCATGACGGCGACGTGGGGGCCGGCGAGTTCAGGGCGGATCTCGGGGTCGGGGTTGGCCATCGCCATGACGATCGGGTCGCGGTTCATCTTCTTCACGTCTTCAACCGTGATCATGTTTGGGCCGGCGAGGCCCAGGAAGAGGTCGGCGCCCTCCATGGCGTCGCTGACGGAGCCGCTCAGGCCCTCGGGGTTCGTGTTCTCGGCGAACCACTCCTTCATGAAGTTCATGCCTTCTTTGCGACCCTTGTGGATGATGCCGGAGCGGTCGACCCCGATAAGGTTTTTCACGCCCGCCGCCATCAGGATCTTCGAGCAGGCGACACCCGCCGCGCCGACGCCGAGCACAACGACCTTGAGCTCGTCCATCTGCTTCTTGACGATCCGCAGGCTGTTCAGGACGGCCGCGAGGACGACGACGGCGGTGCCGTGCTGGTCATCGTGGAAGACGGGGATGTCCATCTCCTTCTTGAGGCGCTCCTCGATGTAGAAGCAGCGCGGCGCGGAGATGTCTTCGAGGTTGATGCCGCCGAAGCCGGGCGCGAGCGCCTTCACGATTTCGACGATCTCGTCCTGGTCTTTCGTATCGAGGCAGATCGGCCAGGCATCGACGCCGCCAAACGCCTTGAAGAGCATCGCCTTGCCCTCCATGACCGGCATGGCGGCCTTCGGGCCCAGGTCACCCAGGCCGAGGATCGCGGTTCCATCGGACACGACAGCGACCGTGTTGCCCTTGATGGTCATCGAGTAGGCGGCATCGGGGTCCTTGTCGATCGCCAGGCAGACGCGCGCAACGCCGGGCGTGTAGACGACCGACAGGTCGCGGCGGGTCGTGACGGGCACCTTGTTGTGGATTTCGATCTTGCCGCCGCGGTGCGAGAGGAAGACGCGGTCGGCCACCTGCTTGATGGTGACGCCCTTGACCGCCCGAACGTGGTCGACGATCTCGCGCGCGTGGTCGCTGTCGCGTGCCTGCACGCTGATCTCCCGCGTGATCGATGTGCCGGTCGACTTCACAACGTCGATGTCGCCGATGTTGCCGCCGCAGTCGCCGACGGCGGCGGCGATCTTGGCAAGCATGCCGGGCTGGTTCGGGTACTGGGCCTGGAAACTGAAGGTGTAGGTTGCGGCGGGAAGATCGTTCGGACGGGTGCCGTTACGGCGTGCCATGTGAGAGCCTCGCTTCTGTGCCTGAGCCCGCGCCGGCGGGCGCATCGATACGGGGGATTACGGCAAGTCTAGAACCGCGCGCGCATAGACGGTAGTTGACGAACGCCCCTAACCACCATCAGTTGTATCTATGACGAGAGCCGCCCGGGCTCTATCGAGACGCTCGCTTGCGCCCGCGCGGCGGTGGCCGTAGCGTCAGGCCACGGTCGAAGCGTCGAAACGGAGGTGCGGCGATGGCAGATGTGCAGCAGGGGCGCGTGACGGTGGAGCGCGACGTCGTCTTCGGGACGGGTGGCGGGCGCGAGCTGAAGTGCAATATCTACCACCCGCCAGACGGCGGTCCGGCGCGGCCGGCCGTGCTCCTCGTGCACGGCGGCGGCTGGGCGAGCGGTGACCGCACGCAGCTGCACGGCTACGGCATCCTGCTCGGCCGCATCGGCTACGTATGCGTGGCGACGGAGTACCGGCTTTCGGGCGAGGCGAAGTGGCCGGCGCAGATCCACGACGTGAAGGCCTGCCTGCGATGGATGCGCGCACACGCGACGCACCTGGGCATCGACCCCGAGAAGATCGCCGTCTCCGGGAACTCGGCTGGCGGGCACCTGGCGCTGCTGCTCGCCGGCACGGCGGGCATCGCCGAGTTTGAGGGCGAGGGAGGGAACGCGGGCGTGCCGACGCACGTCGGCGCGTGTATTTCGTACTACGGGCCGGCGCAGCTCTACCGCCGCGGCGAGGCGCTGGAGCCGTTCATGGAGACGTTGTTCGGCCGCGGTGCGGACGTCGAGGTGGCGCGGCGCGCGAGCCCGATCGAGTACGCGGCGAAGATGCCACCGACGCTGTTGATCACAGGCAACAAGGACGAACTTGTTCCGGTCGAGTCGTCGTTCCGGATGTACGAGGCCCTCGTCGGCGCCGGCGTCCCGGCGGAGCTGCACGTGTACGCGGATGCGCCGCACGCGTTCGACGCGATCCCGGAGTTCGGGCGGCAGACGGCGACGATCATGTCGCTGTTCCTGGACCGCTACGTGACGAACCCGCGGCCTGTGGTGGTACCGCAGGCCGCGGCGACGGCGTAACGATCTTGCGTATCGGCGCAATGCTTGCAAACGGCGCGTGGGGGGGACTGATGAAGGCTGCTGTCTACTACGAGACCGGGGCGCCGAGCGTCTTCAGGTACGAGGAGGTACCCGACCCGCCGCTGCACCCGCAGGGCGTGCTGATCGATGTCAAAGCGATCGGCATCGAAGGCGGCGACGTGCTGAACCGCGCCGGCGGTGACATGCCGCGCAGGCCGCACATTGTCGGCTACAACTGCGCCGGCGTGATCCGCGAGGCCGGCGCCGAAGTTACGGACCGCAAGCCGGGCGACCGCGTGATGGCGATGATGGCCAACGGCTCGCACGCATCGGTCGCCTCGGTGCCGGCGTCGTCGACGTGGCTCGTGCCCGATGGCGTATCGCTCGAGGAGGCCGCGTGCGTGCCGGTCGCCTTCGGCACGGCGCACGACTGCCTGTTCGAGTTCGGGCGGCTGCAGCACGGCGAGACGGTGCTCGTACAGGCCGGTACGAGTGGCGTCGGCATCGCGGCAATGCAGATGGCGCACCGCGCGGGCGCACGCGTGATCGCGACGTCGTCGAGCGACGAGAAGCTCGAGCGCCTGAAGGCCTTCGGCATGGACGTCGGCGTGAACTACAAGGACGGCGAGTTCGTCGAGGCGGTGCGCGCGGCGACCGGCGGCAAGGGCGTCGACCTCGCCGTGGACTCGGTCGGCGGCAGGGTGCTGCAGGGCAGTATCGAGTGTCTCGCGTACCGTGGGCGTGCGATCACCGTCGGCAACGTCGGGCGCTTCGAGGATCGGCGCATCGACCCGGGTCCGCTGATGATGCGCAACGCCTCGCTGACCGGCGTCTTCCTCGGCGCGGAGACGATGCTCGGCGCTCCGCGCGTGCGGGCGATGCTCGACGGCATCCTGCGCGACATTGCAGCAGGCCACCTGCGCGTCGTCATCGACCGGAGGTATCCGCTGGCGGAGGCGGCGGCCGCCCATGCCTACATCGAGAGCCGCGCCGCCTTCGGACGCGTTGTCCTCCTCCCCTGACGGCGCGGCCGTCGCGACGGCGTGCCACCGCTGCGGCCGGCGCGTGGGGCGCCGGACGACGTTCCTGATGCAGGGCGAGCCGCTCTGCTGGCGCTGCGCGCTGCGCCACTGGCCGTTGCTCCGACGCTCCCTGATCACGGCGGCAGTCGCGGGGTCGTTCGTGACGGCGGTGAACAACGGCGGTGTGCTCGCCGACATGCGCTGGCCGGCGGCGCTCTACTGGAAGGTGCCGCTGACGTACTGCGTGCCGTTTTGCGTCGCGACGGTGAGCGCGTTGTTGAACGCGCGGATGCGCGCCGGCTGAACGCGGCGACGGACGGCGATTCGATAGAATGCTCCGCACGCGGAGGGGTCGCATAGTGGTCTAGTGCGGGCGCCTGCTAAGCGCTTACCCTGGGAATCCGGGGTCGAGGGTTCGAATCCCTCCCCCTCCGCCACCAACGCCCGATCGGTCCCCACACATGAGCCTCCGCGACCGCCTCGTCCGCCTGCTCCTCGGCCGCGACGACGCGGAGCCGCCGCCCGATGCCATCGTCCCCTTGGTCGACGCGCCCGACGAGATGACGGCGCAGCTCTGGCGCGACCAGCTCCGCGGCGAGGGCATCCCTGCACAGCTCGTGCCGGTGGGCGTCGTCGCGTACGGCATGAACCCGGCGCGCGAGCGCCGGCTGCTCGTGCGCCAGCGCGACGTGGCGCGCGCCCGCGAGGTGCTCGAGCTCGACGTGATCGAGGCCGAGGCGTCGGAGAGCGCGGACTGAGGCGCCGCGTTGAAGCGTGCTGTGGTACACACTGCGCTGACATGCGCATCGCCATCGACGCGTCTTCTGTCCCCGCCCGTCCCGCCGGCGCCGGGGTGTATGCCATCGAATTGGTGCGCGCGCTGGCGGCGCGCGAGCCGCGGCACGATGGCTTCGCGCTGTTCGCGTCCGGCCGCTGGCCGCGAGACATCGTCGGCGGCCGCCGCGACTGGCGCCTCGAGCCGGCGCCGCGATCGCGTGCGCGGCGGCTGGCGTGGGAGCAGGCGGTACTGCCGCAGCGGCTTGCGAAGCTCGGCATCGACGCGCTGCACTCGACGCACCACACGCTGCCGCTCCGGCTGACGCGCGTTGCGCGCATCGTGACGGTGCACGACGTGACGTTCTTCCGCATCCCGGAGCGCTATCCGCTGGCGCGGCGTCTCTATATGCAGGCGATGACGCGCCTCTCCGCACGCGTCGCCGATGCCATCATTGTGCCGTCCGCGACGGTGCGCGACGACGTCGTCGCGACGCTGCGCGTGTCGCGCGAGCGTGTGCACGTCGTGTACGAGGCGGCTTCGGCATCGTATGTGCCCGTCGCGCCGGATGAGGCGCGGGCGGTCGCGACGCGCTACGGGCTCGAACCGCCGTACGTGCTGTCGGTCGGCAGCCGGGAGCCGGGGAAGAACCGTGTTCGGCTGTTCGAAGCGCTGGCGCGCCTGCGGGCGGAGGGCTGCGATGCGCGCGTGGCGGTCGCCGGCCAGCCGGCCTGGGGGGCTGCGAACGAGGACGAGGTGGTGCGGCGGCTGGGGCTCCGGGACGCGGTGCGCTTCCTCGGCTACGTGCCCGCAGCCGACATACCGGCGCTTTACAGCGCGGCGACGGCGTTCGTCTTCCCGTCGCTGTACGAGGGATTCGGCCTACCCGTGATCGAGGCGATGGCCTGCGGGACGCCCGTGCTGACGTCAAGGGTCTCGGCAACTGCCGAGGTGGCGGGCGACGCGGCGCTGCTCGTTGACCCGTTGTCGGTCGATGAGATCGTCGGCGGCCTGCGGCGATTACTGACGGACGCGGTGGAACGCGCGCGTTTGCGCGAGCGCGGCCTGGTGCGGGCGGCACAGTTCTCGTGGGCGCGTGCGGCCGAGGAGACGCACATGGTCTATCGCGAAGCGGCCGAGCGGCGGAGCGGTGCGTGAGCGTCGATGTCTCCGTCGTCGTCGTCACGTACAACTCACGGGATGTTGTGGGCAGGTGCATCGAATCGGTGCGGGCCCATACGCGCGGCGTGTCGTATGAACTGATCGTCGTCGATAATGCGTCGCCGGACGGCACCGGCGCCGAGGTGGCGCGCGCGTATCCCGATGTGCGCGTGCTGCACCGCGCGCGCAACGACGGCCTGTCAGCGGCGATCAACGACGGCGTCGCGGCGTCGTGCGGGACGTACATCGCGTCGCTGAACCCCGATGTGCGGTTCGGGGACGACGTGCTGGCGACGCTCGCCGGCTACTTGCGAGAGCATCCGGACGTCGGCGTCGTGGCGCCGCAGCTGCGCGACGACGATGACGCGCTTCAGCTCTCCTGCCGCGCGTTTCCGGGCTACAGCACAGCGCTGTTCAGCCGCTATTCGCTGCTCACGCGCCTGCTACCCGGCAACCGCTTCTCGCGCCGCTACCTGATGTCGGACACCGACCACGACGCGGTGCGCGACGTCGACTGGGTGAGCGGCGCGGCGCTGATGCTGCCGCGGGCCGTGTTCGACGCCGTGGGCGGCTGGGACGCGGGCTTCTTCATGTTTAGCGAGGATGTCGACCTCTGCCGGCGCGTGCACGATGCAGGCTATCGCGTCGTCTACAACCCAAACGCTGTCGTGCGCCACACGATCGGCGTCAGCAGGCACCCGACGGCGCGCCTCATCGTCGAACGGCACCGGAGCATGTGGCGGTACTACCGCAAGCACATGCGGCGCAACGCGATCCTCGATGTCCTCACGGCCGCTGGCATCATTGCGCGCGGTGTGGCGACCCTGGCGGCGCACGGCGTGCGCTCGCTGGCCCGGTGACGACGTCAGTCGCGCTCGCCGTCACGCCGGCGCGCCTCGCCGTTCGCGGGCAACGCCGATGCCGGGGCGAAGACGCGCTGGCGGAGCCAGACGACGCTGCGGCTGTTCCAGAACGTGAGGATGTACCCGAGACGCAACAGCACGATCGCGACGATGAGCACCACGCCGCCGAGCACCGCCGCCTCCACGCGCGTGTCGTCGACGTAGTGCAGCAGGATCGCCCCGAGCGAGAAGATCGCGGCGATGCCGTAGATGACGACGAGGATGCCGCGTGGACCTGCGCCCATTGCCTCGAGGCGGTGGTGGATGTGATCCTCGTCGCCCTTCATCGGGTGCTTGTGGTGGAGCAGGCGCCGCAGGGGCTGCAGCACGAGGTCGAGCAGCGGGTAGCCGAGGGCGACGAGCGGCACCGCGACGAACACGGCGCCCGTCGGGCCGGTGGCGCCGCGGATCGAGAGCGTGCCGAGCACGAATCCGAGTACGTAGGCGCCCGAATCGCCGATGTACGCGGACGCGGGCGGCAGATTGAAGGGCAGGAAGCCCAGGCCCGCGCCGGCGAGCGCGACCAGCAGCAGCGCCACGGTCGGGTGGTCGGAGTGCGCGGCGACCTGCGCCATGGTCACGCAGGCGAAGATGGCGACGCCGAGCGAGACGCCGTCGCGGCCGTCGATAAAGTTGAAGGCGTTGGTCATCGCATAAATCCACAGCAGCGTCGTAACGAAGGCCGCTGGCCCGAGGTCGAACGTGCCGCCCCACGGTAGTCCCACCTCCTCCACGCGGTAGCCCGCGCCGTATGCCGCCGACGCGCCCGCCAGGAAGACGGCCGAGCGCAGCGCCGGCGACGTCAGTCGGATGTCGTCGAGGAAGCCGACCAGGAAGACCGCCGATGCCGCGGCCGTCAGTCCGAGGAAGCTGCCAGACTTCGGCTCGAAGAACTCGCGCGCATGGGGGGAGACTGCCGCGGCGATGTACGGCGTCAGCGCGAAGGTCGCGAGGAAGACGACACCGCCCCAGCGCGGGCGCTCGTGTGTGCCGCGGATGTGGAAGAGTGAGAAGAACCGCTCTGTGCCGGATAACGCGAGCAGCGCAAACGTCGTGCCGACGGCGAGCGCGAGCGCGATGGCGAGGGTCAGCAGGTAGACGTCGAGCATGCGCGATCCCTGCGCCCAAGCTTACACCGTTGGGCCCGGCGTGCGCCCCGCTCCCACCACGCCGTCACGGCGTGTCCGGTGTGACGCGCTCGCAACGCTCGCGAACGGTCGGTGTCGGCGTCGCCGTCTCGCTCGTGACAGTCGGCGTGGTCGTCGGCGGGATGTAGGCGCGGCCGCAGAGGAGCCGGCGGGTATCGACGACGACGCCGTCGACCCCGGGCTGCGTCTCGAACTCGTCGAGGCCGCGGTCCGCCGGTCCCGAAACGAGCGCCCCATCACGGTCGAAGTGGGCGCCGCCGCAGGGCTCGATGTAGAGTCCGGGGCCGGCGCGGCCCGCGGGCCCGTCGATGACGGCCACGGGGTCCCAGACGACCCTGCAGCCACGGACGTGGCCAAAGTAGCCCGGCGGATAGACGTAAAACGCGCGGAAGTCGCCGTCGCTGTCGCGGCCGAGGATGAAATCGTCGAGTGGAAACACCTGCGGCAGGTCGGTGCTGTCGGTGTTGACGCGGGTGGCGACGAGGCGGCCGCGCGTCGGGCTGTCATCCCGGACCGTCGACATAAAGGCGACGGTGGCGAGAGCGACGGCGCCGATCGAGACGAGGAGCGCGAGGGCGGCGCCCACCCTGGTGCTCACTACGCCCACGTTGTCGCTGCCCGTCGCCTTCCCTGCGGCCGCATGGGGCGATCATAGCCGACGTGCGCGCCGGGGTACGCCGGCGTCGCACCGGGGGGCCGTTCGGCAGGGCGTCCGCGGTCCGCCCGGCCGCGCGCGAACGCGGTGCGCGTGGCACACTGGCCGCGGAGGAACTGCGTATGAACGACCACGGACCGATCCTCGTGCCGCTCGACGGCTCGGAGCTGGCGGAGGGCATCCTGCCGTACGCGGCGGCGCTTGCGGACGCGCTGCGGACGCACCTTGCGATCGTCACCGTCTGGGAGGGCACGGAACGTGACCTCGCGAATTTCCCGGTGCTCGCCGCGGACTACGAGCGTAGCGCGCGCGAATGCTTCGACGAATACCACAAGGGCATCATCGCTCGCCTACGCCGCGACGGGACAACCCGCATGGTGCGCGAGGGCGACGCGCAGGACGAGATTCTGAAGGCCGCGGAGGAGGTCGATGCGCGCGCCATCGCGATCGCGACGCACGGCCGTTCGGGCTTCGGGCGCTGGCTGTACGGCAGCGTCGCCGCGGGCATCCTGCGTCGCTCGCCAGTGCCGCTGCTGGTCGCCGGCCCGAAGGCGCTGGGACGCAAGCCCGAGCGCGCGGAGTTCAAACACATCATGGTGCCGCTCGATGGCAAGGAGCTGTCTGAGGCGGCGCTGCCTGTCGCGACGCAACTCGCCGCGAAGACGGGCGCCCGTGTGACGCTCGTGCGCGCGGTGAACTGGGCCGTGCAGACGTACCCGTACACGCTGCCGTCGGCGTACGTGCCCCAGGTCGATGAAGAGCTGGAGGCGGGGGCCAAGGCCTACCTGCGCCGCAAGGAGGACGAGATCCGCGACGCCGTCGCGTCCGTGGACGCGTACGTCGTGCGGGGATCCGCAGCCGATGGCCTACTCGAGTTCGCCGACGGGCGCGGCGTCGACCTCGTCGTGATGACGACGCATGCGCGTTCGGGCCTGGCGCGCGCCGCGCTCGGCAGCGTCGCCGACCGGATGGTACAGGCGCGCGTCCCGCTGCTGCTCGTGCCGCCGGAGGCGCTCGCCTGAGCCGGCTGCTCACCCTCGCGCTGGCGTTGCCCTGCGCCGCGATGCTCGCCGCCTGCGGCGGCTCGCCCGCGCGGACGGCGACGCCGACAACGCGCCCGCCGGCGACGCAGACGCGGGCGGCCCCGGCGATGCCGTCTGCTGAGGCGACCGCGTCGCCCGATGGCGGGGAGGTCGAGGTTACGGGCATCGTCGGCAGCGTCATCGTCCGCAACAACGTGATCAGCGTGCGGCCGCTCGAGGGCGCGAGCGTCACGAAGGTGCTCGTCGATGGTACGACGGTGATCCGGCGATCCGACGGCGGGGCGCTCTCGCTGGCGGAGATCCGGGCGTCGGACCGCATCCTGGCCCGCGGCGTGCTCGACGGCCGGGGCGATGGGCTGCTTGCGCGCGAGATTACCGTCCAAACGGCCGTGCCGGGCGCCCAGCCGGGAGGTTGACCCCCGGACGCTCGCCAACGCGATAATTGCTAAGATCAGTGCGCACACCCCAATCCCCGCGCCCGGCCGGGTCGTATCTGGAGTGGGACGCGTGGCCGACGCGGAGCCCCGAGACCACGAGCTGATGGCTCGCGTTTGCGCGCGGGACATCGACGCCTTCGCGGACCTGTTCGACCGCTACGGCGACCTCGTCTTCTCGGTGGCACTGCGGATCGTCGGCGAGCCGGCGACGGCGGAGGACGTCGTGCAGGACGTGTTCCTGCGCCTCTGGCGGCGGCCGGAGCAGTTCGACCTGCAGCGGGGCCGCTTCGTCACCTGGTTGATGAGCGTCACGCGCAACCGGTCGATCGATGAGCGCCGGAGCCGGGGGCGGCGGTTACGACACGAGTCGCTGCCGTCGACAACGGTAGAGGAGGAGGATGTCTTCCCGAGCGGCGACGAGCGCGACGACCCGGCGGTGGCCGCGCTCCTGTCCGAGGAGCGGCGGGCCGTGCGCAGGGCGCTCGCGCTGCTGCCCGCGGAGCAGAAATTGGCGTTGCAGCTTGCGTATTTTGGTGGGCTGACACAGCAGGAGATCGCCGAGCGGCTGGGACAACCGCTCGGCACCGTGAAGACGAGGATTCGCCTGGGCATGCAGAAGATGCGCGCGACGCTCGAGGACGTGTACCGGAGCCGATGACCACGCCGATGACGGTGGATTGCGAGTACGTACGAGAGCAGCTCGACGCTTGGGCGATCGGCGCCCTCGACCGCGCCGACACAGTGGCGGTCGACCGCCACCTCGCCCGTTGCGCCGACTGCTCGCCGCTCGCCGCGCGGGCACGCGACGCCGCAGCGATGCTTGCGCTCTCGCTGCCGATGACGGCGGCCAGCCCATCGCTGCGCCGGCGCGTGCTGGATGCCGCCGGCGCACCGCCACAGGCGCTTCGACCGCGCTCCGACCCTGGAGGGGCGACTCGCCGCCGCAACTGGTGGCCGGTAGCGGCCGCCGCGGCGCTCACCGTTGCGCTTGGCGGCATCGCCTGGGCTGCGACCCTGCAATCACAACTCGCGGACGTCGACGACCGCAGCGAGCAACTCGCCGCGGTGGCAACGCAGCAGGCGGGGCGCATTGCCGCCATGCAGGACCAAGTCGAGCTCGTCGCCGAGCGGAATGCTGCCCTCGAAGAGACGAACGACGCGCTTGTGGAGATCATGGCGCAGCCTGACGTCGCCCAGGCGAAGATGTTCGGCACGTGGGCGGCGCCGGGCGCGAGCGGCCGCTACGTCTGGAGCCGCAGCGGCGGCGTCGGTGTGCTCGTCGCCGAAGGGCTGAAGCCGCTGCCGGACGACGAGCGCTACTGCCTCTGGCTCGTCTACCAGGACGGCTGGGTGCTCGGCGGGCAGTTCTCCGTCGACGAGCAGGGTTACGGGCGCGTTGCCGTCCGGGATATCGACACCAGCCGTGCCCGCGGCGCGTTCGGCTGGTTCGCCGTCACCGTCGAGCCGGCGGCGGGCGCGCCCGAGCATCGGTCGGCGCCGGTGCTGCTCAGCGAGTAGCGACGCCCTCGCCCATGCGCCAGCCTGCAGCCAGGGAATCCGTGCGACCGCGTGCGGCATACTGCGGGCGAGATGAGGTTCGACCGCGAGCTGCTGAAGGGCAATACGCCGACGGTCGTTCTGGCGATCCTCGCCGACGGCCCACTGCACGGCTACTCCATCGCGAAGGAGATGCGCCGCCGCAGCGGCGAAACGCTGACGCTCGGGCAGGGCGTGCTGTACCCGATCCTGCATCGGCTCGAGGCGCGCGGCCTGATCCGCGGCGAGTGGGAGCCGCGTACGGGTACCCCGAGCCGCAAGCGCTACGCGATTACGCCGGCCGGCCGCGCGGAACTGCGGAAGCGGCGCAACGAGTGGGCCGCATTCTCGGACGTGATGGCGAAGGTGCTCGCCGAGGACGTCCGGCGATGAGCGCGGTGGCGCGCGCGATCGACCGCTACCTGAACGAGGTGTGTTGGGCCATGGGCGGCCGCTTCGCCGAACAGCAGTGCGCACGCGACGAACTGCGGGCGCATATCGCCGACGCCCTGCGCGAGCGCGAGCTCGAGGGGACGGCGCCTGAGGCAGGGCTCCGCGACGTGCTCGCCGAACTTGGCGAACCCGCGGCCCTCGGCGTGGCGCTGCGCGCCTCGCGCGGCGCGCCGTCGCTGCGCCGCCCGCTCGCGCAGCCCGAGGGCGCGGTGTTGCTGGGCCGGCGCGTCGTGCGACATCTGCGCTCACCCTGGCCGGCGCTTGCGCTCGCCACCGCCGGGCTGACGCCGCCGCTCGTCGCGCTCGCCTATGCCTGGCCCCGCTGATGCGGACTTGGCTGCCGCGCTTCCGCAAGCACGAGCTGCGCGAGCGCTTCTATCCGCCGGACTTCCGTGGGATGTACGACCGCTTCTCCGACGTGATCCACGAATATGTGCGCGCCGGCGACCTCATGCTCGATGCCGGCTGCGGCTCCGGGCGCGTGTTCCAGTACACGTTCGATGACGCGCAGCGGCCGCGCCGCATCGTCGGCGTCGACGTGACCGAGGAGCCGCGCGCAAACCGCAACATCGATGCCGCCGTGCGGGCGGATCTCGGCGCGCTGCCGTTTCGCGACGGGCTGTTCGATATCGCCATCTCCAGCCATGTCGCTGAGCATCTCACGCAGCCGGAGCGCGTGTTTGGTGAGCTCGCGCGCGTGCTGCGGCCCGGCGGACGGATGCTCCTGCTGACGCCAAACCGCTGGCATTACGTGACGGTTGGCTCGGCGTTGCTGCCCCACCGGATGCACCTGGCGTACAACCGCTGGCGCGGCGTCGACGCGCACGACATCTTCCCGACGCGTTACCGCGCGAACACCGCGCGCCGCCTGCGCTCGCTGTACGAGGATGCAGGCCTGACCGTCGAGCGATTGGAGCAGTTCGAGACGGAGCCAGAGTACCTCGCGTTCAGCCTGCCGACGTACGCGCTCGGCGTGGCGTATGAACGCCTGGTGAACCGCTTCGGGGCGCTGCGCAACCTGCGTGTGAACCTGCTGGCCGTCGGCGTGAAGCGTTAGCGACGATGATCGCGGGGCGTCCGCACGAGCCACGCGGCCACGAGCGCGGCTTCGGCGATGGCGTCGAGCAGGTAGATCAGCCGGACGCGCTGTTCCCACGGCGGTGTGTCGGCGCGTCGTGGCATACGCGCGCTGCGTGCGATATCACCCGGCGGCTCGATCAGGGTGCCGCGCAACGATCAGGCGGCGTGGGCGTACTCGCGGACCGTATCGCGGAGCCCGAGCGCCGACGCGACGAGGTGGAGGTCTTCGACGAGGTCCTGGATCGCCACATCGGGCGCGAGGGCGAGAAGTACCGAATAGTCCTCCGCCTGCACCTGCGAGGCCTCGAACATGTTGAGGAGGTCGCTCGTCGCGGGCGGCGCGGCGGCGGGCGCAGCCGCGGCCGCGGCGGTTGCTGCCGCGGGCTCGGCCGTTGGATCGCTGGTGCCGGTCTCGTCTGCCATCGCCGAAGTATCGACGCCGTAGGGGTGCTCCCGTAGGGGCGAGGGCGGGTACTGTGTACGAGATTACGTAGGAGGCAAGAGTGGCATGAAGGTCGATGAAGCGCGGCGCCAGGCGTATCTGGCGGCGTACGAGGCCTGGCAGAAGCAGCTCCGGGCGCTGCACGAGGTGCTCATTGAGGGCACGCGGACGCCCGTGGGCGACCAGTTCAAGGGCCTGTTGAACCGCGAAGCGCGCGCTAAAGAGCGCTACGACAAGGCCCGCCTCGAGCTGCTCGGCATCCCCGCGGCGGACGCCTCGCCGTTCGGCGACTGATGGCGAGGGCATCGGCCGACAGGGGCCGGGCGGCCGCCGCCGGACGGGCGGGCGCGATCACCGATGTGCCGGGCATCCGCGTGGGCCACTGGACGGATCGACGCGCGCTCACCGGCTGCACCGTCGTCCTGCCGGACGAGCCCGCTGTGGCCGGCGTCGATGTGCGCGGTGCCGCGCCCGGCACCCGCGAGACGGACCTGCTGCGCCCGGGCAACCTGGTCGAGCACGTGCACGCCGTTGTGCTCGCCGGTGGCAGCGCCTTCGGGCTCGAGGCGGCGACCGGCGTCGTGCGATTCCTGCGCGAGCGCGGCGTTGGCTACCCCTTCAGCCGCGGCGTCATCCCGATCGTGCCGGCGGCGATCCTGTTCGACCTCACCGTCGGCCGACACGACCGCTGGCCCGACGCCGACGCTGGTTATCGCGCGGCCGCCGCAGCCGCGCGGCGCACGGCCGAGGGCAACGTCGGCGCGGGCACCGGCGCGACCGTCGGCAAGGCGCTCGGACCGGAGCGGGCGATGAAGGGGGGCATCGGGACGGCGAGCGAGCGCGCGCTATCTGGGCTCATCGCCGGGGCGATCGCGGCCGTGAACGCGTCGGGCGAAGTGGTCGACCCCCACACCGGTGAAACGCTCGCGGGCGCCATCGACGACGACGGCCGCATCGCGCGCACCGTCGAGGTGCTGCGCGCCGGGCGTCTCTGGCGGCCGGAGGCGCCGGCGCAGAACACGACGCTCGTCGTCGTCGCCACAAATGCGACGCTCACAAAGGAGCAGGCGAACCGCCTCGCGACCGTCTGTCACGACGGCATCGCGCGCGCGGTACGGCCGGCGCACACGCAGAGCGACGGCGACCTCGTCTTCACGCTGGCGACCGGCGCGCAGGCGCTGGCCGAAGGCGAGTACCGGGTGGTGGAGGCGCTCGCCACGCGCGCTGTCGAGCGCGCCGTCGCGCGCGGCGTGCTGACCGCGACGCCGGTCGCCGGTATACTCGCCTGTCGCGACGTGGTGCACGGACGCGTGCATGCCGCGCGCGACACAGCGCGTGCGCGCCGGCGGCCGCGCATCTGATTCCTCTGCGCACGAGAAAGGGGCGCCCGTGTGGGCGCCCCCTCAGCCTCGTCAACGCGTCCGGTGGCTCTAGTTCTCTTCTGAGCCCTCACCATCGTCGCCGCCGTCGCCGTGGTGACCGTGCGACCGGCCGCTGCTCTCATGGTCCCCGTGCTCGGCCGCCTGGCACGGCACGCGTACCTGCGTCCCTGACGGCGTCGTCTTGATGGCCGTCTCGCCCTTCTCGCATACGCCGTCACCGTCGTCGTCGTGGTGGGACGGGTTCGAGGTCGGGATGCCCTTGATCTCGCGCTCGCCGCGGTCCTCGGATTCGGGCGTCTCGGTCGCTTCGGGCGTCTCCGTCGCTTCGGGCGTCTCGGTGACCTCCGGCGTCTCCGTCGCCTCGGGCGTCTCAGTGGCCTCCGGCGTCTCGGTCGCCGCAAGCGTTGCGGTTGGTTCGGCGGTGTTGATCGGCGTCGCGGTGCCCGTCGGCGTCTCCGTGGCCTCGAGAAGGCCGATGCGGTCACCGGAGGCGAACACACCGACGGCGGCCAGGCTGGCAAGTGTCATGGCGATGCCGGCTGCGAGCAGCTTCTGTCTCATACGAACTCCTTCACCCTTCCACAACCCTGACGAGGCGGGGATTGACGCCTCGCGATGCCTAACGAAAGGGTCGGGAGAAGAGTGACGGGTCTGTGCTCCCAATTTTCCAATCAGCGCATGTCCGACCGACGCGTCGGGATGACGTTGACTATGACGGCTCGTCCTCTCCGTCTTGCTCGGGGATCGGCTGTTTCGAGTGCCCATTCGCGCGGATGCACATGTGCCCGCCGGCATCGATCGGCATGCCGCAGAGGGGGCAGATGGGCCGGCCGCTCGCGATCGTTTCGTCGAGCTTCGCCGTGAGGGACGCGCACTGCTCCTGCGTCAGGCGCGCCCGGACAGTCGGGTCTTCGTCGTCGGCGTCGACGCCCAGCTCGTACAGGTACAGGACGACCGTCCGGTCTGCAGGGTTGAACCCCATGCCGAGTCGGCCGACGCGAAAGTCGTGGTCAGGCACGACGGGGAAATCCGGCACGCTCGCCGGCGGTGGCTCCTCGTCGTACTCGAGCTGGGCGAGCATTTGCTTCAGCGCGAGGCTGAGCGCCTGGAGCTGTTCCTTCTCGAGCCAGAGCGACGCGGTCTCAGCCGCTTCGCCGATGAGCTGCAGACGAAACGTGCGTTGGCCTGGCTGGCCGAAGGCTTGCACATCGGCGCCACGGACGAGCCCGAAGTCGGCGGTCATAGCGTGATCCTGCTCCGGCGTGAAGGTCCACGCTCGGCGAACATGCTCGCGAATGTCGAAAGCATATGCGTGCATGCGCATTGACGAAACGCGGATGCGGAGGCGTCCGCGCGCGATTGCCTCTTTGACATAAGCAACAACAGAGGCTTTTGGTACGCTGGGCCTGTCCCCCTGACGACACTTCCGCAGGGAACGTGAAATGGCGCTATCGAAGGAACGGCCGCCGGTCGACCGCAAGGCGCGGCTGAAGATCCCGCCGCAGCCGATGCCGAAGCAGGACCCGAACACGCGTGTCCGCAACTGGCGCGAGGCGTACCTGCCGATCTCGCTCGAAACCGCGCGCGTGGAGGCGGAGCGCTGTATCCAGTGCCCAGCGGCGCCGTGTCAGGTCGCGTGCCCGGTGCACAACGACATCCCGGGCGCGCTCTGGCTGCTCGAGCACGGCGACCCGATCGGTGCGGCCGGCGTCTTCCACGAGACGAGCACCATGCCGGAGATGTGCGGGCGGCTGTGCCCGCAGGAGCGGCTGTGCGAGGGACACTGCGTCGTCGGCAAGAACGCGAAGCCGGTGGCAATCGGACGGCTCGAGGCGTTCGTCGCCGACGTCGACCGCCGCAACTCGCCACCGTACCCGGCGCCGGATCGGCTCAGGGGGCGGCGCGTGGCGGTCGTCGGCGCCGGTCCGGCGGGGCTGACGGTCGCGGAAGACCTGGCGCGCGCCGGGTATGCGGTCACGGTGTATGACGCGTGGCCGGCGCCGGGAGGCGTGCTGCGTTACGGCATCCCGAACTTCAAGCTCGAGAAGCAGGTGCTCGACGAGTGGCTGGAACGACTATCGGCGCTGCCCATCACGTTCGTCATGAACACGGCCGTCGGCGTCGGCCACGAAATCACCGTCGATGGACTCCTCGCGTCCGGATTCGACGCCGTCTTCCTCGGCCACGGCGCGTCGAAAGGCAATGAGCTTCAGGTCGAGGGCGTCGAGCTGGCAGGCGTGTTCCAGGCGACGCCGTTTCTCTCGCGCGGCAACCTCACGCCTGACGAACTGCCGGCGTCGATGCGCGAGCCGCTGCAGGTCGGCCGGCGTGTCGTCATCATTGGCGGCGGCGACACCTCGATGGACTGCGCGCGCACGGCCGTGCGGCTGGGCGCGAGCGAGGTGACGCTCGTCTACCGGCGCACGGAGAAGGAGATGGTGGGCCGCGAGGAGGAGCGCCAGCACGCGCGCGAAGAGGGCGTGCGGTTCGAGTTCCTCTGCGCGCCGGTGCGCTTCCTCGGCACGCCGAGCGGGCGCGTGCGGGCGGTGCAGCTCGAGCGCATGGAGCTAGGCCCGCCGGACGAGAGCGGCCGCCGCCGCCCACAGCCGGTGCCGGGGTCCGAGTTCTCGCTCGAGGCCGATACGGTTGTGCTGGCGATCGGGTACAGCGCCGACCCGGACGTGCCGGCATCGGCGGAGGGGGTGCTGTACGACCGCTATGGCATCCTGCGAGTGGACCGCGAGACGGGCGCGACGGACCGGCCGGGCGTCTACGCCGGTGGCGACGACGTCAACGGCGCGGACCTCGTCGTCACGGCGATCCGCGACGCGCGCATCGCCTCGCCGGCGATGCTGGCGTACCTGGCGTCGCTGGATAGCGCGCCGGCGGCGGAGCCGGTGGCGGACGCCGCGCGGTGACTCGCCGGGAAAGCGTGGGCGAAGCGTGTATCGCCCGTCAGCGAGCCGCAGCGCCTCGGCGTTAGGATGGCGCCATGAGGCGCATCACGCGATGCCTGACGGCGAGTGTGGTCGTGGTGGTGCTGACTGGCGCGTGCGGCTCAGACTCGACGCCGGGCAAGCCGACCGCGACGGGCATCGTCGACGCGACGCTCGCCGTCTTTGTGCGGGTTACGGGCGAGACTGAACAGGCGGCCGGCCGATCAGTTCCGAATCTGGAGGTCGTAGCGTACCGCTTGGACAACGGGGCGGAGGTCTCGCGCTTCGAGCTGCCAGCCGTGTTCCCGAACCAGCTGGTGCTCGCTGGCAACCGGGTCGTTGCTAACAGTGAGCAGGCACTCACGGCGTATGACCTCGACGGCGGCAACGTGCATGAGCTCCGGCGCATCAACGACGGAGCGTTCGTCGGCCTCGCCGCCTCGCCGGACGGTGCTCTTCTCGCCGTCATCGAGCAATCCCCTTCGATATACGAACCACCTGCTGGCGCGACGGCGATCCGTGTTCGCGACGCGACGGCCTTGGTCATCCTGGAGGCCACGACCGGTAATGAGCGGCTCGTCGTCCGTCAGTCTCGCGCCGAGTTTGACCAGTACGGGGGATACCTCGCGGTCCCTGCCTGGCGGTCGGACGGTCGTGGTGTCGTTGTCGCCGGCTACACGAACACCGAAGCGCCGGGAGGCTTCGCAACCGTCATGCTCGACGGGTCGGTGATTGTTTTCGGCGAGCGTTCGTACGGAGGGGTGTCGCCTGACGGCAAACACATCGGAATCGGCGACATCTACAGCTTGTGCGATCTGGCGTACACGTTCCGTGGTGGGATCCAGATCACTGATCTTGTCACAGGGGCCGTTGTCAGTGAGGCTCGTAGCGATGGCCTCGGGTTCAATGTCGCTCAGTGGTCACCGAACGGCGATGAATTGTTGTATCAAACGCACGCGCTGATCCCTGGTCCGTCCAACTCCGGCTGTTCGATACTCGATGAGTCCTCTGCAAGGTTGCATATCTTGCGGACTGACGGCTCGCCGCCAATCGATCTCCCCGACGTGGCGGACACGTTCGCGCGGTGGTCGTCTCAGCGACCCGTCATACGGTATTGCGACGGCAGACCCACACTCGGAATCTACTGCTATGACCGCTCCACCGGGCAATACACGTCGACCGAGGCAACGGTCGGATCCGTTCATGCGACCGGCAAGGAGCTGACGTTCGTCGGCTTCGTCGATCCTCCGGGTTTGCCCTGACGCTCCCTCCAATCGCAGTTCGCTATCCTGCGGCGTCACGCCCTCGACTTGCAGGAGGACCCATCGCATGCCGCGCGCGCTGATCACGGGCATCACCGGCCAGGACGGCTTCTATCTCTCGGAGCACCTGCTCTCGAAGGGCTACGAGGTCTACGGCCTCATCCGCGGACAGGCGAACCCGAAGCGCGACGGCATCGAGCGCACGTTGCCCGATGTGCGCATCGTTGACGGCGACCTGCTCGACCAGGCGTCGCTGATGAACATCGTGCAGAAGGTGAAGCCGGACGAGGTGTACAACCTCGCGGCGATCAGCTTCGTGGCGCTGTCGTGGAACCAGCCCGAGCTGACGGGCGAGATCACCGGCCTCGGCGCGCTGCGCGTGCTCGAGGCGATCCGGCTGACGACGGCAGCATCACCCTCACGGTCGAAGTCTGCGAAGGGGATCAAGTTCTACCAGGCGTCGTCGAGCGAGATGTTCGGGAAGGTGCGGGAGACGCCCCAGAACGAGAACACGCCGTTCTACCCGCGCAGCCCGTATGGAGTCGCGAAAGCGTACGCGCACTACATCACCGTCAACTACCGGGAGAGCTACAACATCTTCGCCTGCAGCGGCATCCTCTTCAACCATGGATCGCCGAAGCGCGGGCCGGAGTTCGTGGAGCGCAAAATCTCGATGGCAGCGGCGCGCATCAAGCTCGGCCTGCAGAAGGAGCTGGTGCTCGGCAACCTCGAGCCGCGGCGCGACTGGGGCTACGCGGGCGACTACGTGCGGGCGATGCACCTGATGCTGCAGCAGCCGGAGCCGGACGACTACGTCGTCGGCACGGGCGAGACGCACTCGATCAAGGAGTGCGCGGAGGTGGCGTTCGCGCGCGTCGGCCTGAACTGGCAGGACTACGTGCGGAGCGACCCGCAATTCATGCGTCCGGCCGAGGTGGATCTGCTCATCGCTGACGCCTCGAAGGCGCGCAAGAAGCTGAAGTGGAAGCCGACGGTGAACTTCACCCAGCTCATCGACATGATGGTCGACCACGACCTGGCGGTGGAGTCCCGGTTGCGGACGGCGCTGGCATAGTGCCCGTGCGAGCATGCGCGATGGTGGTGTGCGATGCCGCTCGTCGAGGCGATCCTCGAACTGCTGCGCGCCTGGTGGATGTTGTGGTGGTCCGCGATCTTTGGCGTTTCGCCGCGCGAGCGCGACCAAACCGAGCACGAAGGCGAGCCACCGCGCGGACTGAAGTCCGCGCTACAGCAGGCGCCGGGACCGGAATCGCAACGGGAACTTGACACTGCGGCGACGCAATCGCTTGAGCACAGCGACGTGGGGCGCGATCTTGGACAACCGCAGATGCAGCGAGGGCGCGATGGTGATGCTGATGAGGAGGAAGACGTGAGCGACTCGTTTCTTCAGCAGCTCGAACAGCGGACGCAGCAGGTGAAGATAACGCTGGCGAACCTCGAGGCGGAGCGCACACGCATCGAGGGCCTGATCGCGCGGCTGCAGCCGCTCGTGCCGCAGTACGACGCACTGCTGGAAGCGGAACGCCGGCTGAGCGAGGCGCAGGTCTACCTTGAGCCGGCCCTGCCGGCCGGCGGCGGAGAGCACCAGACGACCGCGGAGGGGCATCCGCCGTCGTGGGAGGAGCAGCACTCGCCGGCGCAGCAAGAGCACGGCTGGGGCGGATAGTCGCCGGGTCGGGCGGGTCAGCCCGTCGGCAGGTCAGGCGTTGATTGCCCGTGAGGGCTACCTCGCGTCGCCGAAGCCGAGACCGCCGTCCGTCGGCATATCCGGGTCGGCATCGGGGTGGACTCATATGGGGGCTGACGGCCGGACGACCACTACCCGCCGTGCGATGGCCTACATCCCCGTGTACTTCGGCTCGCGTTTCTCGCGGAAGGCGCGCACGCCCTCGCGGGCGTCCTCGGTGCCGCCGGCCAGCTTGCGGAAGGCCTCGCCCATGCGAAGCGCGTCGTGGAACGACATCGCCTGCGAACGGACGGCCACCTCCTTCGTGGCCGCCATCGCCTGGGGCGCGTTGCGCGCAAGGCGTTCAGCCCAGCGGCGCGCTTCCGCCATGAGCTCGTCGTGCGGGACGACGCGGTTCACGAGCCCCATGTCGTAGGCGCGGGCCGCGTCGACACGGTCGCCGACGAGCAGCAGCTCGAGCGCGGCACCGAGGCCGACGACGCGCGGCGCGCGGATGGCGCCCGCGATGGTCGGCACGCCGATCTGTACCTCCGGGAAGGCGAACGATGCCCGCTCGGACGCGACGCGGAAGTCGCAGGCGAGCGCGAGCGTCAGGCCCTCGCCGATGCAGTAGCCGTTGATCGCGGCGAGCGTCGGCTTCCAGACGTCGAGGCCGCCCTGCAGGTCCCAGTCGTAGCGCGTCTCCCAGAGATGGCGGCCGGGGCCGCGCGGGTGTGGGCGCGTCGCCTCCTGCTCGCGTCCCCAGCTACGGACATCGGCGCCGGCCGAGAACGCGCGGTCGCCGGCGCCCGTGACGACGGCGACGCGCAGGTCGGGGTCATCGCGGAAGGCGGTCCAGGCGTCGTGCAGCTCGAGATGCATGTCGCGGTCGAAGGTGTTGAGGGCATCGGGGCGGTCGAGAGTGATCCAGGCAATCGGGCCTTCGGGTTCGTAGCGCACGGCCATGGCGTGGGCTCCTTCGCTCGCGGTGTGGGGGAACGATACCATCGGCGTGATGGTGGAGTTCGTCGTCGTGACCGAGATCGCGGCGCCGCCCGCGCGCGTGTGGCGCGCGCTGTGCGACCCGGTGGAGGTCGTGGTCTGGGACACAGGCGTCGAAGGTGCGCTCGATGCGCCACCGGATTACCCGCGGCCGGGGCAGCATGTGCGGTGGCGGTATCGGGGCGGGATGTTCCGGCTGTTGCACGACCGGCCGCAGGAGGTGGTGGAGGAGCGCACGCTGCGCTCGTTGCTGGCGGTGGGGCCGTGGCGGTTCGACGAGACGTACACGCTCGCGGCGGCCGACGCCGGCACGCGCACGCGGCTGTTGACGCACATGGTGGTGGGGGCGGTGCCGGTGCTTGGTGAGGCCGTCGTGCGAAGGTACGTGGCGCCGCAGGCGGAGCGTGCCGTGTGGGCGTCGATGCGGGCGCTCAAGCGGCACTGCGAGGCGAACGTGACGCCGAACGACCAAGGAGGACAGGTCTGACGACCTGTCCGTACCCGGAGTTCGGGTACGGGGCACGGGGAGCCGTCCCTGTGAAGCTATCGAGCGGGTACTTGTCGGCGGCGCGGCGGCGGGCGTAGGATCGCAGCACGGAGGCCAGCATGCGGCCCGTCCCCGAGTTTGACCCCAAGGCGTGGCTGATGAAGGCGCTGCGCGAGACGGCGCACGCGATGGAGCGCCTCGTCTGGGAGCTGGACGCGCGCGCGTTGTGCGAGCGGCTGAACCCGGACGAGTGGTCGTGCACAGAGCTGCTCTGGCACATGGCGGAGATGGAGCGGCGGTACGTCGAGCGGTTGGAGGCGATGGTGTATGGCGACGAGCCGCCGATCCCGGCGTTCGACGCCGACTCGATCGGACAGCCGGACGACCTCGAGGACGAGGACATCTTCGGACTGCTGGAGGACTTCGGCATGCGCCGGCAGCAGTCGGTGTACCTGCTGTGGTCGCTCGACGAGCGTGACTGGCAGCGGAAGGGCGTGCACCCGTACCTCGGGCCGCTGACGGTGCAGCAGGTGGCGCGCGAGATGAACGAGCACGACCTCGCGCATCTGTGGCAACTGCGGCGGCTGTGCGATCGGCTCGAGGCGGCGTCGGTCTAGCTCGCTGGTTGGACAGGGACCGCGCGGGGGGAACGCCCGCGCTGCGGATCTGTGCTAGTCGAGGCCGGCGCGGAAGCGGTGGTAGTCGATCGCGCGCTTGAGGGCGCGGGCGGCGCGCTCGAACGAGGCGAAGACGGCGATGCCGCGTTCCTGTACGCGCTTGCGCGCCTGAATGACGACGTCCTCGACGTGCTGGGGCTGCAGGATGACGACGAACGGCTTCGGTGAGCGGTCCTTGTGCGCGGCGAGAGCGTCGAGCAGGCCGTCGAGGCTGGCGGGGTTTGCTTGCCACATGCGGGCGAGGAAGCCGGACGCCATCTCCATCGCGATGGCGTCGATGTTCGGGTCGCGGTCGAGGATGTCGAAGAGGCGCGCGAGGGTCTCGCGCGAGCCGCCGAAGCCGATGGTGCCGCCCATGTCGAGCGGGTTCTGGTAGCTGCCGCCGACGATGTTGAAAAACGAGCGCAGCTCCTCGTACGAGGCTTCGGAGAGGCGCGGGACATCGAGGCCGGCGCTCACGAAGGCGTCGGTGATGACGACGGACTGGCCGCCCGTCATCGCCATGAGGCCCATGCGCGTGCCGGTTCCTGGTTTGGCGTAAAGCAGTGCCTTGACGACATCGATCGTGTCCTCGAGCGAGGTTGCCTCGATGGCGCCAGCCTGGCGCACGAGCGCGCTGAAGACGTGATGCGGTGCGGCGAGCGCGCCGGTGTGAGAGGCGGTGGCCCGGGCACCAGGGCCGGTAACGCCGCCCTTCCAGACGACGACCGGCTTCAGGCGGGCGGCGCGCTTCAGCGACTCGACGAAGCGGCGCCCGTCACGCACGCCCTCGATGTACATGGCGATGACCTTCGTGTCCGGGTCGTCGGCGAGGTAGTCGAGGTAGTCGGGCACGTCGAGGACGATGGCGTTGCCGATGCTGACCGACGTGCTGATGCGGACGCCGTGCGCCTCGCCGACGAGCCCGAAGTTGATGGCGTGCGTGCCGGACTGGGAGATGAAGCCGACGTCACCAGCGTCGCCGTAGCCCTGGTCCGCCGACTGGCGGATGCCGAGCTTCCGGTTGTAGAGGCCCATGCAGTTCGGGCCGATGAGCGCGACGCCGGCCTCGCGTGCGACCTGCAGGAGCTGCTCCTGGAGCCGGATGCCCTCCTCCTCGCCGGTCTCGGCGAAGCCCGAGGTGAACAGCGCGACGGCGCCCACGCCCTTCTTCCCGCAGTCGGCGAGGACCCGCGGCGCCACCTGGCGGGGCACGGCGAGCATGACGTAGTCGACCTCGCCCGGCACGTCCATCAGCGACGTGAAGTTCTGCACCCCCATCTGCTCGATGCCCGGGATCTCGTTCGGGTCGATCTGCACGGAGTACAGCGGGCCGGCCTTGAAGGTGGCGTAGTTGCGCAGCCACATGTAGCCATCGGCGCGCTTCGAGCCGACGACGACGACCGACCGGGGATTGAGGGCGCGGTGCAGGTCGTGTTGCGGTCGCCGGGCGTCCGTCATCGGTCGTCGGGTGCGGTGGTTCGCTCCACCGCTGGGCGGCCGTCGGTGTGCTCCGCGGTGGCATTCGTGGCGCGATGCTTCGCTTCGCTCAGCATGACAGCATCAGGCGCGCTGTGACGGTCACGATTCGAGGACGACGCGGGCGTCGACGGCGATCACGCCGTCGCGGTAGGCGAAGACGGGGTTGAGGTCGAGCTCGGCGATCTCCGGGTGCTGCTCGACGAAGGACGAAACCTTGAGCAGCAGCGCACGCAGCTTCGCGATGTCGGCGGGCTCGCTACCGCGGTAGCCCTCGAGCAGCGGGCGGCCCTTGATCTCGTCGATCATCTGGCGGGCGTCCCGCTCCTCGATGGGGATGATCCGGAAGGCGACGTCCTTCAGCACCTCGACGAGGACGCCGCCGAGGCCGAACATCAGCACCGGCCCGAACTGCGGGTCCTTCGTGACACCGACGATCACCTCGACGCCCGGGCGCTCCATGCGCTGGACGGCGACCCCCTCAATCGTGGCGTCGGGCGCGTGCTGCTTCGCGCTCGCGGTCACGCGGTCGAAGGCGGCGGCGACGTCGTCGGCTGACTGCAGATTGAGCGCGACGCCGCCGACGTCGCTCTTGTGCGTGATCTGCGGCGAGACGACCTTCAGCACGGCTGGGAACCCCAGCTCGGACGCGATCGCTGCGGCTTCCTCGCGCGTGCGGGCGAGGTGCGCCGGCGAGACGGGCACGCCGGCATCGGCGAGCAGTTGTTTCGCCTCGATCTCATTGAGTAGCGTGCGCCCCTGCTTGCGGGCGCCCTCGATGATCGCACTCGTCACGTCGTCACTCCCCGTCCTAATGGCCGCCGGGATCGTACGAGACGGGTGCGCAAGGTGCCAGATTGCGCCGGGCAGGCGCGGTGCGCCGGGCCTGCGCGCCACTGTGACGGAACACGCGTCGTCCTTCGGCACGCGTTTACGCGCGTGCAACCCGCGTGCCGGGATACTGGTCGCGTCGTCAAGCACAGGCATCGCCAAGGAGGCTGTACGCACATGCCGGACGCCCTGCAGTTGCTCCGGAACGACCACGACAAGGTCAAGGACCTGTTCAAGCAGTTCGACCAGACCCACGACACGCGCCAGAAGGCGATGATCGCCCAGGAGGCGATCGTCAATCTGCTCGTCCACGCCGAGATCGAGGAGGAGATCTTCTACCCGGCGGTCCGCGAGGAGGGCGAGGACACGCATGAGATGATGAACGAGGCGGAGGCCGAGCATCACGTCGCCGAGCTCCTGATGGAGGAGCTGATGGGGATGAGCCCCGACGACGAGATGTTCGAAGCGAAGTTCAAGGTGCTGGCAGAGAACGTGAAGCACCACATCCAGGAGGAGGAGTCCGAGATGCTGCCGAAGGCGGCGGAGGAAGGCTCCGGGCGGATGCAAGAGCTGGGCCAGGAGATGGAACAGCGCAAGATGGAGCTGATGGAGCAGTACCAGCAGGAGGTGCAGTTCGGCGGCCGCCGGCGCTCGTCTCGAGACGGACGCTCGGGCTCGGCTCGCGTGCGCGCCACACGCGGCCGCACGGCCACGCGCACGAGCGCGCGCGGCCGCTCCGGCAGCACGGTCCGCTCGCGCTCGACAGGATCGCGCTCCGAGAGCGGGACGGGCAGTCGCAGTAGTGGCACCACGCGCTCGCGGTGGACATCGCGTTCGCAGTCAGGCTCGGCGCGCGGCGGTTCACGCACGAGTGGCAGCCGCTCGCGGTCCACGCCGGCGCGTCCGTCGAGCAGCCGGAGCGCATCCGGGCGCTCGCGGTCTGGCGCTGAGTCGTCGCGCGGCCGGTCGTCGGGTAGCCGCTCGGGATCGAGCGGCCGCTCGCGCGACGGTTCGAGCAGCCGGTCGGGCCGGTAATTGCGCGAAGGCTGAGGGAGGGAGGGCGCGCCCACGGGCGCGCCCTCCCTGTTGCCTGCGTGAAGCCGCCGTCAGGCTTGCACGCCCGGCGGTGACGCCTCGCCGCCCACGTCCGGCCCCGCCTGCTCCGGTTCGAACTGCGTCGTGACCTCGTCGCGCAGGCGGTCGATGAACTGGAACAGCGGCATCGACTTCAGGTCCTCGCCCGCGCGGGTGCGGACGGAGACGGCCTGCGCCTCCGCCTCGCGGTCGCCGACGACGAGCATGTAGGGGACCTTCTGGAGCTGGGCGTCGCGGATCTTGGCGTTCATGCGCTCGCTGCGTGTGTCGGCCTCGGCGCGGAAGCCCTCGGCTCGTAGCGCCGTCAGTACCTCGTGGGCGTAGTCGACGTGGCGGTCGGCGATCGGGATGACGACGGCTTGCACGGGCGCGAGCCAGGTGGGGAAGGCGCCGGCGTACAGCTCGATCAGGTACGCCATGATGCGCTCCATGGTGCCGATGATGCCGCGGTGGATGATCACCGGCCGATGTCTCGTGCCGTCCTCGCCGATGTACTCGAGGTCGAAGCGTGAAGGCAGGTGGCGGTCCACCTGGATCGTCGAGATCGTCTCCTCCCGGCCGAGCCAGTCACGGATCTGGACGTCGATCTTTGGCGCGTAGAACGCCGCTTCGCCGACGCCCTCGTAGTACGGCAGGCCGGACTCCTCGAGCACCTCGCGCAGCTCGGCCGTCGCGACGCGCCACAGCTCGTCGTCCTGCACATACTTCTCCGTGTCGTCCGGGTCGCGCAGCGAGAGCCGGTAGGTGTAGTCCGTGATGCCGAGCGTGGCGTAGGCGCGCTCGACGAGCCGGAGCACGCCGAGGACCTCCTGCTTGATCTGGTCGGGCCGGCAGAAGATGTGCGCGTCATTGAGCGCCATCTTGCGCACGCGGCTGAGGCCGCCGACGACGCCCGACTTCTCCCAACGGTACATGTTGCCGATCTCGGCGATGCGCACCGGCAGGTCGCGGTAGCTGTGCAGCTTGCTCTGGTAGACGAGCACGTGGTGCGGGCAGTTCATCGGCCGCAGCACGAGCTCTTCGTGCTCGAGCGCCATCGGCGGGAACATGCCGTCGCGGTAGTGCTCCCAGTGCCCCGAGATCTTGTAGAGGTCGACCTTGCCGAGGTCCGGCGAGTAGACGTGCTGGTAGCCGGCGTCGCGCTCCTGCTTGAGGATGTACTCCTCGAGCAGCCGGCGCACGGTCGCCCCCTTCGGGAGCAGCGTCGGCAGACCCGCGCCGACCAGCTCGCTCGTCGTGTACAGCTCGAGTTCGCGGCCGAGCTTACGGTGGTCGCGCCGGGCGGCCTCTTCCATGCGCCGCAAGTAGTCGTCCAGCTCCTCCTGCGTCTCGAACATGACGCCGTAGATGCGCTGGAGCATCGGGTTCTTCTCGGAGCCGCGCCAGTACGCACCGGCGACGTTCACGAGCTTGAACGGCGGCACCTGCGATGTGCGCTCGACGTGCGGCCCCTCGCAGAGGTCGAGGAAGTCGCCCTGCTGGTAGAGGGAGACGGTGTCGTCCTCGATGCCCTCGATCAGCTCGACCTTGAACGGCTGGTCGCCGAAGCGCTTGAGGGCCTCGTCCTTCGGCAGCTCGCTGTGTTCGAACGGCACATCAGACTCGATGCGCTTGCGCATGCGCGCTTCGATCTCGGGCAGGTCGTCTGGCGTCAGCGGGCGCGGGAGGAGAAAGTCGTAATAGAAGCCGTTATCGACCGGTGGGCCGATGGCGAACTTCGCCTCCGGGAACATCTCGAGCACGGCCTCGGCCATAATGTGCGCGGCCGAGTGCCGCATACGGTAGAGCCGCTCCTCGCGGGACATCGCTTGTAGGGCCATCGGACGGACCTCCACGAATGCAAACGCGCGCCGCCGTCTCAGGGACGGGGCGCGCTCCGTGGTTCCACCCTGGTTCCCCGGCCCGCCCGCCGTGCGGCGCGCGTCGTATCAGCCGGGCTCGTGGCGGCCGTTAACGAGGCCAGCCGGCATCGCCTACCCGCTCCGGACGGGGTCGGGATGCGGCATCGCGGGGGGTGTTCGCGTCGGGCCGGCGAGCGCTCGCACCAACCGCGCTCTCTCTGGGCCGGCGGGACGACGCTACTCGTCCCGGTCATCGCCGTTGGGCGCAGGATAGCGGGCGGGGTGTTGGCGTATCAATCGTCCCGCATCCTCATTGCGACGAAGCGCGATGGCGGGAGTCGGAAACTGCGCCTTGGTACGAAACGCCTGGCCGGAGATGAAGCCTGGCGGCGACGGTCGGCCTTCGCCGCTGTGACCGTCCCGTAACCGGAGATGGGCCGATCGCACCGTCTCGGGCGGCGGGCGAAGTCGGCTATCCTGCTTGCAGGTCATGGACGACATCGAGGCGTACGGGCAGCTCGCCGAGCATCCGTTCCCCAACCCGCCATCGCCCGCCGCACCACCCGCGCGCAGGTCGCGCGGGGCGGCCCCCGTGCCGCAGCCGGTGGCGGCACCGCTACTACCGAAGCGCCGGCGCTCGCACTGGCTCCGGAACATCGTCCTGCTCGCCGTCGCGTACGTGTCGCTAGCGCTGTTCACGATGGTGCAGCCGATCGCGGTGCCGTTCACGGGCGTGAAGCTCGCCGTGCCGTTCCCGGGCGGGCCGTCGCTCGTGTTCGGGCTGCCGGACCGGCCGTACAACGTGCTCGTCATCGGGCTCGACCGGCGGCCGTCGGAGACGGGGCCGAGCCGCACCGATACCGTGCTCGTCGTGCACATCGACCCGCACGCGCACACAGCGGCGTTCCTCAGCATCCCGCGCGACGCGCTCATGGAAGTGCCGATGCCCGATGGGTCGTACACCAACGACCGCATCAACACGGCGTACGTCTACAACTGGTCGGCGAAGGACGGAAGCGCCGCGCCGAAGGCGCTGATGCGGACGATCGAACACAACCTCGGCATCACGATCGACCACTACCTGACATGGGACCAGTACGGCGCGGAGAAGATGATCGACGCGATGGGCGGCGTCGATATCGACAACCCGCGCGCGTTCGGCCAGGCCGACTACTCCGACGACGACGTGCACGTCGTACCGCAGCAGTTCGCGCAGGGGAAGCTGCACCTCGACGGCTACCAGGCCGTCGCCTACGGCCGCATCCGTCAGGGCTCGACGGACTTCGACCGCATCCAGCGCCAGCAGCGCGTGGCGTCGGGGCTCATCGCAAAGGCGTCGAACCCGCTCTCGCTGCTGCGCGTGCCGGCGCTGCTGAAGGCGTACCGTGGCGCCATCGACACCGACATGAGCCTGCGGCAGTCCGCAGGCGTGCTGGCAATGCTCAAGCGCGTGCCGGACGGCGACCTGAAGACGAAGTCGCTCGGCGATGCCGCGGTCTCGTGCACGAGCTGCAGCGCGTCGATCCAGCTCCTCGACCCGGCGAAGACGGAGGCGATCATCGCCGAGGCGTTCGGGGACAAGCGCGCAGGCGCGCGCGCGGCGGAGCTGCTGGCGGCGGCGGGCGTGACGCCGTAGTTGCCGACGGAGACACCGAGGTGCGAAGGTGCGCTGTGATCGCGCCGGCTGCTAGACCGGGCGCGGTGACGTTGGGCGGCGCGTGGGTGCGAGCGGCGACGCTGCGCGCGGCATCGGCGGCGATGCCGCCATAGCGGCCGCGGCCGGCCGGCGGCTGCGGTCGCCGCCGCAATACGGACACAGCGTCCAGCCGGTGCGCAGGTAGCGGTCGCAACTGGTGCAGCGGTCCTGCAGGCGCGTGCGGCATTGCGGGCAGGCGACGAAGCCCGGCTCGACGCGCAGGCCGCAGCTCGGGCAGCCGGCGTCGCGTTCGATCTCGTGCAGGAACGCCTCGGCCTCGAGCTGGCGGTTGTAGCGGTCGACGAGCAGCTCGGGCGGCCGGACCGCGAGGTAGAGCAGGAAGCCCGGGATGTTGAACAGCGCGACGAGCGCCGTGGCGCCGTAGCGCAGCCGCTCGTCGGTCGTGCGCTCGCTCGCGTCACGGTACGTCCAGACGGCGAGCGCGACCCAGAGCGCGGCGATGTACAGGCCGATGAGCAGGCCGGTGATCGTCAGGATCTTCGCCCAGAGGGCGCCGTCGTCGAGTGCCAGGACAGCGAGCGTTTGCATGGTGGCGACTCCTGCGCGTGAGCCCGGCAGAGAATGCGTACCGGCAGTATCGACACGGCCGGTGGCCCGGCGCGCAAGCGCACGCCTGCCCGTGTGCCGGTTGTGTATCGGCGGCCCGGACTTGACGCCGCGCGACGTGGGGCGCCGAAGATGCGAGCAGGCGGGCGGCAACGGATGCCGCCCGCCTGTCGTGCTGTGATGCCGAGGGTCACGCTAGCTGCGGCGGCGCGTGCCACCGTAGGCGAGCGCCCCGCCGGCCAGCGCCACCGCGCCGCCGGCCGCCGCGAGCCAGACGAGGCCGAGCGAGTCACCGCCGGCCGTCGAGCCGGTGCCGGTCCTCGGCAGCGTCGTCGTCGCCGTTTGGGCCGCCGTCGGGCTGCCGGCGACGCTCGTGGCCGTGCCGCCGGTCGCTGCCGTCGTGGCGGTCGTCGTGGCGCCAGCGCCGGTCGTCGCCGTGCCGGTCGCGGCGGTGGTGGCGGTACCGGTCGCCTGGCCGTGGGTGGTGGTGCTGTTGGCGGCGAACGAGACTGCGAGCATCATGAGGCCCGCGATGATCGCCCCACCGCCGACCAAGAGCATGCTTCTGGACATCGATATGCCTCCTTCCTCACTGAACTTGGTTGCACTGACAGAATTAGCGGGGAGCGGCGCGCCCTCTCAATACGATCCGCGTTGCCGGCGCGATGGCGATACGTACTTGTAACGGGGCGTAACAATTGCGCGACATTACGGCCCGCTGGGCAGCACCATACCCGCGGATGCGCGCGTTCGGCCGGGTCGGCACGCGGATGCGATGCGTGACCGGCCGAGGGCCGTGCTAACAGGGTGCTGAGGGCGCGACGAGCGGCCACGGCCGCGCGCGCTCCATCGCCAGGGCGAGGTCCAGCAACAGCTTGTCCTCGTGCCGGCGCGCGTATACCTGCAGCCCGACGGGGATGCCGTTCGACGCGAGGCCGGCCGGGATCGAGATCGAGGGGTAGCCGGCGATGTTCCCGGGGATCGTGAGCGCGCCGTTGTTCTGCCTGCCGACGCGCTGGCTGCCGACGTGCGCGGGCATCGGGCCTTCGGCGGCGTATGACGCGTGCGGGTTCGTCGCGCAGAGCAGCACGTCGCACTGCTCGAAGACGTCGGCCATCGCCTCGTTCATGGCGACGCGGAACTTATCGACCGAGGCTGCGTGCCAGATGCGGTAGTGCTCCATGAACTCCATTGCGATGCGGATCTCATACGTGAGGTCATCTCTGCACGCTGGCCAGTGGTCCTTGAGGTCGGCGAAGAGCCCCGGCGCGCCCGCGGTGCCCCAGCGCGTGGCGTTCTCCGGGATCTCGATGCGGGCGTCGACGCGCTTCATACCGGTGAGGTCGATGAGCGCATCCGCTGCCTCGCCGGCGATGCGGGCAACGTCTGGTTCGAGCACGGCGATGCCCCCGAGGTCGAGCGACACCGCCGCGCGCAGCCCGCGCAGGTCCTGCGTGCCCAGGTCGCGCTCCCAGCCGTCGACGCGCGGCAGGCTGAAGGGGTCGCGCGGATGGTAGCCGGAGCAGACGTCGAACCAGCGCGCGGTGTCACGCACGCTGCGCGAGACGGTGCCCCAGTGCGAGGTGAGCGGGCCGTTGCGGGCCTTGGGGCCGCGCGGGATGCGTCCGAAGGTGCCCTTCATGCCGACGAGGCCGGTGTACGCGGCGGGAATGCGGATCGAGCCGCCGCCGTCGCTCGCGGACGCAAGCGGCACGAGCCCGCCTGAGACGGCGGCGGAGGGACCGCCGGACGAGCCGCCGGGCGTCTTCGCCAAATCCCACGGGTTGCGGGTGACGCCGAACAGCTTCGTCGCCGTGTACGACGGCAGGCCGAACTCCGACGTCGTCGCCTTGCCGATGATCACCGCGCCGGCGGCGCGCAGGCGCTCGACGTCGATCGCGTCGTAGTCGACGATGTTGTCCTTGTAGACGACGGAGCCGTAGGTGGTCGGCATGCCGCGGACGTGCGACATGTCTTTAATCAGCGTTGGCACCCCGGCGAAAGGGCCCGGGTCGTCGCCGGCGCGGACGCGTGCGTCAATTTGCTCCGCCTGGCGGCGTGCGCCGTCTGCGTCGAGGTAGGCGATGGCGTTGAGCTTCGACGCGGCGATCGCCTGCAGTGATGCGTCGAGCGCGTCGGACGCGCGCACCTCGCCGCGGCGGACGGCATCGGCGAGGGAGCAGGCGTCATCGAGCCACGGTTGCATCGGCGCGAGTGTAGCGAAACGTCAGGCGAGCGGGTACATGACGAGGCCGGTCGGCAGTTTCGGGTAGAAGTACGTCGACTTCTGCGGCATGCGGCCGCCCGCGTCCGCGACTGCAAGCACCTGCTCGACGGGCGTGGCACGCAGAAGGAAGGTGCACGCCGCGTCACCGCCGGTGACCGACGCGACGGCCTCTTCCGCATTCTGCGTGTAACTCACGGCGTCGCCACGGACGAGCGCGTCATCGTCGATGCCGAACACCGGGCCGAGGATGGCGTGATGCAGCACGCTGACGTCGAGCCGTCGCCACGCCTCCGGCTGGCCTGCCGGCATCGCCCGCTCGGCGGCGGCGCGGTCGCGCAGCCGGAGCAGGTGCGCCCGGCCGCGGGAGAGGCCCACGGCGATGAAGATCGTCTCATCCGCCGGCTCGCGTCCGAGTGCCTCGCTGGCATCATCGACGGCGACCTCACGCACGTCGAATGCGGCGCTCAGGCGGTCGAGCGCATCCGCCGGCGGCGCGACGCGCACGATGCGGTGCGTCGGCAGCACGAGCAGGCCCGGGTCATTGGCCGCCGTAAGCGCCATCAGCACGAAATTCGCCGGCTCCTCGCCCGTCCAGCTGGCGGCGCGCGCCCGGCACTCGTCGCGATAGGCGAGCGCGGTCTCGTACCGGTGGTGGCCGTCGGCGATGTAGAGCGGCCGGGCGGCGAATGTACGGGTGAGCGCGGCGATGGCATCGCGGTCGGCGATGCGCGCGAGGCGGTGGTGGGCGCCGTCGGCGTCCGCGTCGCACAGCGGCGCGGCCGCGTCGAGCGGCGGAGGTGCGCCGCGGTGCAACGAGTAGACGGGGCTGATCTGCGTGCGTGTCGCCCGCAGCAATTCCAGGCGGTCGGACTTCGGCCCGGCGAGCGTGTGCTCGTGCGGCCGGACGACCCCGGCATCCCAGGGCTCGAGCCCGACAACGACGAACAGGTGCTGCCGGGTGTAACGCGTTCCGCCGTGTTCGAACTCTAACGAGTAGACGTAGGCAGCGGGCGTCTCGTCGCGCCGCAGGATGCCGTCGGCGAGCCACGCGGCGAGGTCGCGCGCCGCCCGCGTGTAGCGGTTGTCGGCGGGCGTGTCGTGTTGCCGCTGCTCGCCGTACTCGACCCGCACGACGTTGTAGGGGCTGCGGTCGTACAGCTCGTGCTGGCGGGACGGCGAGATGACGTCGTAGGGAGGGGCGAGGACGCTGGCGAGGTCGACGCGCGCCGGGTCGAAGCGGATCGCGGGGAACGCGCGCACGTCGGCCATGTGCTGAGTATAGGGATGAGCGGCGGATGACGCCGTCGCCTATCACGTCGCGCGAGGCCCGCATATAGTGGTCGCCGGTGGCCTACTGCGTCTTCTGCGAGATCATCGCCCATCGCGAACCGGCGCAGCTCCTCCACGAGGAGGAGCGCGTCGTCGTCTTCCGAAACCGGCTGAACTGGGTGCCCGTGATGCTGCTCGTGGTGCCGCGCGAGCATCTCCAGCAGACGGAAATGTGGGCGTCGGACGTCATGGCCGACGTCGGTCGGGTGGCCGTGGCGATGGGCCTGCAGCACTGCCCGGGGGGCTTTCGGCTGCTCAGCAACTTCGGCCCCGATGCGATGCAGAGTCAGCCGCACGCGCATGTGCACGTCGTCGGCGGCACCTTCCTCGGCGAATACGCCTAGCGGCAGCGGGCGCAGCACGGAGGCCGGCTGAAGCCGGCGCGATGGGCGGCTTGATATGTCGCGTGGGGCTCCGGCGCACCCGCCGTCTTGACCGTCCGATCAGGCCGCTCGTATGATGCGGCCGGAAACCCTCAATCTTCCGTAAACGTCAAGGAGAGGGCAGAGGGAGCAACCAACCGGAAAGAGAGGCCGTCGCCATGTTCGCCATCGGCGCCGTCATCGGCGTCATCGTGGGACTGGCGATCGGGGCTCTTGTCGGCTACGCACTCCGCCGTAGCGCCACCCGCGACCAGGAGGCCGCAGCGCAGGCTCAGGCCGAGCGCCTCCTGGCCGAAGCTCAGGCGAAGGAAAAGGAGATCCTCCTCAGTGCGAAAGAGGAGGCCATTCAGATCCGGGCTCAGGCCGAACAGGAACTCAAGTCCCGCCGGGACGAGGTCCTGCGGCTCGAGCAGCGCGTTGCCAACAGGGAAGAGAACCTCGATCGCAAGCTAGACCAGCTCGAGCGCCGGGACGCGGCGCTCGCCGAACGCGAGCAGCAGCTCGAAGCCACCCGCACCGAACTCGAAGAGCTCCGCAAGGCGAAGCTCGCCGAGATCGAGCGCGTCTCCGGCATGACGACGCAGGAGGCGCGGGCGATCCTCCTCAAGGACCTCGAGGACGAGGTGCGCGAGGAGGCGAACCGCCGCGTCCGCGTCATGGAGGCGGAGGTGAAGGAGGAGGCGGATCGCCGCTCGCGCTCGATCCTCGCCACCACGATGCAGCGGCTGATGAACGACGTCGTCTCCGAGACGACCGTCTCCGTCGTGCCAATCCCGTCGGACGATATGAAGGGCCGCATCATCGGGCGCGAGGGCCGCAACATCCGCGCCCTCGAGTCCGCGACGGGCGTCGACCTGATCATCGACGACACCCCCGATGCCGTGACGCTGTCCGCGTTCGACCCCGTCCGGCGCGAGATCGCCCGGGTGGCGCTGACGAAGCTTGTGCTCGACGGACGCATCCACCCGACGCGCATCGAGGAGGTCGTCGAGAAGGCGAAGCAGGAGGTCGATGCGAGCATCAAGACGGCGGGGGAGCAGGCGGCCATCGAGGCGGGCTGCCCCGGGCTGCACCCGGAGGTCCTGAAGACGCTCGGCCGCCTGAAGTACCGCACCTCGTACGGCCAGAACCAGCTCAAGCACGCGGTCGAGTCGTCGTTCATCGCCGGCATGATCGCGCAGGAAATCGGCGCCGATGTCAACGTCTGCCGACGGGGCGCGCTGCTGCACGACATCGGCAAGGCGATCGACCACGAGGTCGAGGGTACGCACGCGGCGCTGGGCGCCGAGCTGGCGCGGCGCTACAACGTCAGCCCGGCGGTCGTGCATTGCATCGAAGCGCACCACGAGGAGATCGAGGTCGAGACGACGGAGGCGGTCGTCGTCATGATCGCCGACGCGATCAGCGGCAGCCGCCCGGGCGCCCGGCGCGAGACGCTGGAGCTGTACATCAAGCGCCTGGAGGCGCTCGAGGGCATCGCCAACAGCTTCAAGGGCGTGGAGAAGTCGTTCGCCATCCAGGCCGGCCGCGAGATCCGCATCATCGTCAAGCCGGAGGAGATCGACGACATCGACGCGATGCGCCTCGCGCGTGACGTGAGCAAGAAGATCGAGGAGTCGATGGAGTATCCCGGCCAGATCAAGGTGACGGTGGTGCGGGAGACCCGCGCGTCGGAGTACGCGCGGTAGCCGGTCACTGGGACGTGAGGATGTAGCCGCCCTTTTCGCGCCAGTCCATCGCGCTCACGGTGATCTCATACGTATTGCTGAATCTGCATGTGTGCGAGACCTGCGTTGGTTTGGCGCTGTCGTACTGCTCCGCATCGTTACCATCGTTTGATGGCCCGTGGATGCCGGCGCGCGCCCGCACGGTACCGGTGTCGAGCGGCCGGACGGTGACGCTGACGCGTTGACCGGCCGTGCAGGTAAATCGGTAGCGGTTCACCTCTTCCGGCTGGTCGATCGCCGCGTTGACCGTGCTACCGAGCGCGTATTCTATGCCCGGGTTCACGTTCAGTTCGATCGTGTATGCGCCAGTCGCTCCGCGGTTCTCGGCACCAACGTAGATGATGTGGCGCACCTGTTTGCGTGCGCTGGTGCGGACGAGCGCGTAGCCGCGATCCTCGTAGTCGATAGCAAGTGCATGGTCGAGCTGATCGCCGAAGTCGTTCGAAACCTCGATACGGGGCCGTATCGTGAAGTGGTTGTCGCGCGTTACGCGGACCTCGATCAAATCACCGGGCATGGTGTCAAACACGTAGCGGTCGACGTCGCCGGGGAGCCCAATGTCGGCGGTGAGCGAGTCGCCGCTGCGAATACTGCGGTAGGGGTTCACAGCGAACCGGACGGTTGTTGCACCACTACCGATCCCGCTGCTGAGCGTGAGCCGGTATGTGCCGCCACGCGTTAGCTGCGCGTCTAGCACCACGTACCCATTGCGTTCGTAGTCCTGCGCCGACGCGACGGATTGGTCGTTGGCGGTGCGGATCTCCAGGCGCGGCGCGACGTTCGTGTTCGACGCCGCGTCGGCGCGCATATCGACCACGTCCCCGTCGTTCGCGTCGAATGTCCACTCATAGCGGACGTCGGCGACGAGGTCCATGGTGAACTGGACGTTGCGTTGGATCGCAGTGCCGGGCGCGGGTGGGCTCGTTTCGGCGAGACTATCGGGATCCGATGGGGGCGCGACCGTGGCTGACGCAATCGGCGTGCGGGTACTCGCGGCTGTCGTCGTGCGCGTCGGCGTCGTGCCCACGCGCGGCGTCGTGGTCGCTGGGGTCGTCGGCGTGGCGGTCGACGTCGTTTCGATCGTGGCGGTCGCGGTTTCGCGAGTAACGAGCGGTTTGTCGCCGTCGCCGCCGAGCGCATAGACCGCTGCGAACCCGGCGCCGAACGCGACGAGCGTTGCGACGCCGCCGGCGATCCAGCGCCAGCGCGAGAGCCAACCGCCGCCACCCGATCGGGCGGCGGGCGCCAGCGGTGGCGCCGGCGGCCCGTCGCTCCCGCCGGCGACCGGGACTGGCCCTGGCGTCCGCCACGGCGGCGCCGCTGCGGGGGCGCCCGCCTGCGGCACACCGGCATCGACGAACGAGCCCGCGGCGGCGAGCGACGCGCCCGACGAGCGCGGCGTGCCCTCGGCCCGCGCGACGCCGATCGCCGCGTCCGCCGCCGGCGCGCCCGCCCACTCCCGCAGGCTTGCGAGGTCGCGTACGCGGGCAAGCTCGGCGCGCGTCGCCGCGTCGACCGGCAGCTCGCCAAGCATGGCAGCGAGCGCCGCGCAAGCATCGCTGGCGGGCGTCGCGCGCGGCGGCAGCCCTGCCCGGCGCACGATGATGCGGGTGCCGTCGAACAGCAGGTCGCCGGGCGATGCCTGCAGGCGGAGGCCGGCGGCGTCGGCGGCGTCGAGCAGCGCGAGGTAGCCACTCGCGGCCATGAGGACGACGTCGCGGCTGATCCGCGCGGGCATCGTCGGAGACTCTCGTTCGTCGCGCGCCACCCAGAACAGGAACTCGCCGGGCGACGGCGCGGCCCAGCGCTCGCCGGGCCGCAGCAGGAGGCGGTTCGTGCCGAGCAGCCGTTCGGCGCCGAGCGGGGCGAGCGCGGCGTTCGCTTCGACCGCGCGGCGAAGCTCGTCGCCGAGCGCGAGGCTGCCGCCGCCGAGTACCTCCACTGTCGCCGTCTCGCCGCTCGTCTCATGCACGCAGCGGTACGTCCACGGCAGCGTCGGATGCGGCGCGCGGCGCAGCCACGGCCCGAATCGCTGAGGCTCCTGCGGGGAGGCCGCGCCGGCGGCGAGCTCGCGCTCGGCCGTTTCGACGCGCGGAAGGAGGTCGCCGGCCGGGTGCGGGCGCGCCTCGGGCCGCTTGTCGAGGCAGGCGGCGATGAAATCGCGCAGGGCTGGCGTCGTGTCCGGCGGCAGAAGCGTGAGGTCCGGCTCGGCGGCGGCGTGCTGTCGATACACCTCCGCTGGCGTGCCGACGAACGGCGGCCGTCCGCACAGGCACTCGAACAACAGCACGCCGAGCGCGTACACGTCGGACGCGTGCGACGCATTCGCGTCCCAGACCTCTGGCGCGGCGTACGCCATACTCATCGGCGAGTGCCCGGCTGCCGTCATCTGGTCGAAGCCGATGATACGCGCGATGCCGAAGTCGGCGAGTTTGATGGTGCCATCGGCCGTGAGGATGACGTTCGCCGGTTTGATGTCGCGGTGGACGATGCCGACGCGTTCGAGGTCGGCAAGTGCGAGGGCGAGCGCGTGGGCGACGCGCAGCGTCTCCGACTGGCCCAGCCGACCCTGCCGCGCGATCTCGCCGGCGAGGTCGTTGCCCTCGACGAGTTCCATGACGATGTACGGCACCGGTTCCGAGGCGCCGTCAAGCACGCGGACGACGTGCGGCGACGTGATCGCGGCGGCGGCGAGCAGCTCGACTTCTGCGCGGATGCGGGCGCTCTCGGAGGCCGAGAAGCGGCCGGTCAGCAGCTTGAGCGCGACGGCGGCATTGGTGCGCGTATCGCGCGCGCGCCAGACGGCGCCGAAGCCGCCGGCCCCGATTTCGTGCTCGAGTGTGTACGGGCCGATGGCAGCGCCCGCCCGCGCGTCGATGTGCCCGGCCATCAGCAGCCCCCGCCGTTCGGCACCCACTTCATGGCGTCGTAGCCGATCAGGGTGGTGGCATCCGCCTCACCGGTGATATCGCCCAGATACACAGATGCGACACCCGCATTGAAGGTGCACGCGCCGAGATCCGTCCACCCGGCAATCGGTTGCTGATTGACGACGACCGTCGATTCTCCCTGGGCGTGCGAAACGCGGTATCGGGCGCTCTTCGTATACGCGTGGTTCGGCGGGATGTACGCGCACACGCGATACGGGCCCGCGAATGGCAGCGTCGCTGTCCACTGGCCCCAATTGATGTCGGCCGATGTCTTGCCGTTGTTCCACGTGTACCAGTAGTGACCGGCATACGGCGCGGCGCCGTTGTATGCGCGGGTATCCCAGCACCACGTGTATGACCGACTCTCCACACCCTGCGACCCGCACTGGTAATTCGGCCCGCCGCGCGTGAATCCTGCGTCGAGGTCGTCGACGATCACCGGCGGCGGCACGGGCGTGGGTGGTACCGCGGTCGGCGGGATCGGGGTCGGCGGTAATGGCGTGGGTGGTACTGGCGTAGGTCGTAGTGGCGTGGGCGGGATCGTCGTTGGTGACGGGATCGGCGTGGCGGGCGGAGGCGGCGTTGACGGCGGGAAGACGGGAGGACGCGCCGGCGTTGCAGACGGCGTGCTCTCGAAGCCACCGACCGCGCCGCCCGGCTTCGAGGCCGTCGGTGGCGGCGCATCGCCTGGGCCGATGACGCCGGCGCCGGGCGTTGCCGTCGCTTGCGGCTGATCCTCGGTGCACTCCAGGCGCAGTTCGCCGGTGGCGATCGCCGTGGCGCAGACGATCCAGCGCTGCGCCTCATCCGAGGGCGTCGGCTCCGACGGGTTCTCCGGCGACGGCGTACCGACACCGGGCGTCGCGGTGACGTCCGCGGCTTCGCTCGATGGCGGGCCGCCGCGGTGGTCGAGCGCGACCATGACCCCGATATACGCCAGCACGGCGATCGCGGCGGCCGCGATCACCGCCGCCGCGATGTAGAAGTGTGGCCAGCCCGGCAGCGGCGCATCCTCGGGCGGCGCCGGAGGCCGGCGCCCTCGGCCCCGGCCAGCGCCCACCGGCGCGGCGACGAACATCGTCGGCCCGTCGCCGGCGAACGCTGCGTCCGCGACGCCTGCGGCGGCTGGCGCGAGCTGTGGCGACGCGGGCGCATCGCTGCGCGCGACGCCGATGCGTCCGCTGCCGCCCAGCGTCGCCTGCAGATCGTCGAGCGACCGTGCCTCGTTGCAGAGCGCCCACGCGTCTTCGTCGAGCGGTAGCGCGCGGAGCACCGCGAGCGCGTCGGCCTCGGGGTCGTCGCCGGCCGGGGCGATGCCGGGCCGGCGCACGTGGACGCTGCCGTCCGGCAGCAGCTGCAGGTGCATGGCGTCGAGCGCAACCGGCAGGCCCACTGCCGCCGCCTCGCGGGGGAGCGCCTGAAGCGATTCCACGGCACGCCGGAGGCGTGGCACGCTCACTTCGCCGGGCGGGGGAAGCTCGCCCAACTCGTCGCGTGCCACCCAGAGGTGAAAGCGCCCCGTCCGCCTGGTGATCCAGGCCTCGGCATCATCCGTGCGCAGCTCGCCGCAGCCGATGAGGCGCTCAGCGCCAAGCGGCGCAAGGCGCGCGCTGACGCCGACGGCGTGACGAAGGTCATCGGCGACGGTGGGGTCCTCCGTCGAGATCACTTCGACGGTGGCGACGGCGCCCGTCTCTTCGTCGATGCTGCGCCAGGCGTCGGGGAGCGTCGGATGCGGGCCACGGCGTTTCCAGGGGCCGAATTGTTTCGGTTCGGGCGCAGGGGGCGCTGTCAGCTCGGCGCGCGCCTGGTCGAGGAGCGCCTTGCATGCGGCGGCGTCGGACGGGCGGTGTTCGGACGACTTCTCGAGGCAGGCGCGCACGACGCGGCGGAGCGAGGGCGGCGCATCGTCCGGCAGGCGGTCGAGGTCGGGCGGCTGCGTCTTGTGCGCGCGGTAGAGCGCGCCGTAGTTGCCGGTGAACGGCAACGACGCGGTCAGGCACTGATAGAGGACCACGCCGAGCGAGTACAGATCGGACTGCGGCGTGACCGTGCCCTCCCACACCTCCGGAGCCGCGTACGCCATCGTCAGCGGCAGCTGCCCAGTCATCGTGATGGTTTCCATGCCGACGACCTTGGCGATGCCGAAGTCCGCCAACCTCGGCACGCCGCGGCGGTCGATGAGCACGTTCGCCGGCTTGACGTCGCGATGGATGATGCCGGCTTCGCCGAGCGCCGCAAGCGCCTCGGCGATGGCCTGGCCGATCTCGATGGTTTCCTGGGCAGACAGTGGGCCGCGCGTCTCGAGGACACGCGCCAGGTCCTCGCCGTCGATGTACTCCATGACGACGCACGGCACAGGGTCGACGCCGCCGTCCAGCACGCGGACGACGTGTGGCGAGCGGCTGGAGGCGGAGGCAGCGAGCAGCTCGACCTGCGCGCGGACGGCCGCGCGGTTGCCGGCGTGGGCGCCGATCAGGAGCTTGAGGGCGACGGTGGCGGCCGTGCGGGTATCCGTGGCGCGCCAGACCGCGCCGAAGCCGCCGCCGCCAAGGCGCTCCTCGAGGATGTACGGTCCGATTGCTGAGCCGGCCGCGATGTCCCGCGACACGCGCATGTCCTCGCGCGCTTCCCCCACCCGGGGTTCGAGGCGGCTCAGCCCATCCGCCGGACGTGCCGCTGTTATACGGGGACGATCGGTCATTGTCAATTGTTCCGCCGTCGTGCGCGTCTCTAGTGCGCCCCCGTCTGCGCGGCCCGGCGGCGGTCCTCCTCGGCGAGTTGGTCGGCGCGCGCGCGAAAGCGGCGCGCGAGGAGGCGCATGTCGGCGGCGGCGCGCCGGAGCTCGGCCGCGCGCGCGTCAGTCCGGCGACGATGGTCGTCGGCGGCCGGCCCGCGCCAGGCGCCGCCATCGATCGCCTGCGCGACGCGGGCGGCGACGCGGTTGCCGGCGGACTCGATGGTGCCGGCCTTCTGGTCGAGTGCCCAGGCGGCGGCCTGGAGTACGATCGCCTGCATGCTTGCCTCCAACGCTTACACCCGCGGGCCGGGGAATACTTACAAGGCGGTTAGCAGATGTTGCGGTCCTCGTCGCCGGCGTCGTCGTACCAGCGGCCCCCCACCTTCACGAACGTGTCATGCTCGATGCTGCTGTCGCCGTTCGCTATTACCACGTAGCTGGCCGACGCGCGGTCGCCCGAGACGGTCACCTCGACGTTGCCGATCGTGAGATCCTTCAGCAGGTTCACTGGGACCAGATTGAGAGCTTGTTGAATCTCATCGAGGCTGCACTCCTCGCGCGCGCTTGGTGAGAGGAGCGCGTACAGTCGCTTGCTGTCGCGTGAGCGGACGTAGTCCATTTCATTCCGGAGGAGGGACTCGATCGCCGCCTCATCCGACTGGGCGCCACCACTGTTGAGCTGCCAGGCGACCACGCCGAGCAGGGCAACGCCGGCGATAATGGCGATGATGACTTTCATGGCGGACCTCCGCGTGGGGTGCTGCTGGTGGCCGGGGCCGGCGATGGACGCTGCCGGCCCCGGCCGTGCGCACTAGCTGCTGACCTGCACGAGCGCTTCCTTGCGGTTGCGCACCTCGTTGCCCAGCTCGTTGAGCGCCTGCTCGAGCTTCGTGAGGCTCGGGTTGTACTGGCTGTTCCAGGCCTCCTTGAAGCGCTGGGCGGCCGGCCCCTCCCAGTAGGTGCTCTGGACGAGGTTCGTCAGCTGGCTGCGCAGCGCCTGCACCTGCTGCGCCTTCTGCTGCAGCTGTCCGTGCAGCTGGCTCATCCCTTCGATGTCGGCACCGATCCGAGACATGGCTTCCTCCTGTGACCGTCGTCTGCCGGACGCACCGTTGCGTCCCGTCGCGGCACGAGTATCGGGCGGTGCCGAGGTCGCGGGACATGGCGGCGAGCTATCACGTCGCTATCGCGCATGCGCGGCGCCCCGGCGATAGCCGCGTGATAGGGGCGCGCCATACCGCGCCGCTGCCGCCGCCTCCGATACTGGGCGCGAACCGATGGAGGTGGATCATGGCCACGCGGGTTGTCGACGCTGACGAACTGGAGCGCCTCGCCGCCGCCACATCACGCGCGCGCGACGAAATCGCGACGGCGCTCTGGCTGCTCGAGACCGGCCAGGGCATCGTCCCGTGGGACCGCGACACGCGTGCGCTGTGGGATGGCATCCGCAGCCGCATTCGCCGCGAGCGCGACGCCCTCGACGACGACGCGGACCGGCTGCGGGATCGGGCGCGACGCGTCCGCATGATGGAAGCGGAGCGGGCGCTGTGCCAGGCGATCGACGCGCTTTGGGCCCTCATCCGGGGCTCCGGGCAGGCGCTGGCGTCGTTGACCGAGGGTCTCGTGGTTGGCGCGCAGGATGGCTTCAGGCGTGCGACGGCGACCGTTGCTGCGGTCGTGCGGCAGATGTCAAGCGCGTCGGATTTCGCCGAGAACTCGGTGCCGAAGGGTACGTTTCGCGACGTCCACTTCAAGTCCTTGATCATCCTGCCGGCAGGTGCGTTTGGTTTACCGACCTCCGTGCAGGTTGAGTACAAAGTGAAGGTGCAGATGCGCCGGTTGCCGAACGGCGATGTCGAAGTGGTGATTGACAAGGAGTACGACGCTGCCGCCGTACAGAAGCTCACTCCGGGGGCACGGGCGAGCCTCGGCCTCATCGAGGTCGAGGAAGGCCTGCAGGCGTCAGCAAGCGAGGGCGGCGTCCTCCGGCGACATCGGCGCTTTGTCTTCAGCGACCGCGAAGACCTGGAGAAGATCCTGGTGTATGGGGCGGCGTTCCTCCCCGATGAAAACGTTCTGGATACGTTGGCGGCAACCATCGCGCGCGACGACCTGCGCGAGAACCTTTGGTCGACCGGCGCACGGGTGACCATTCGGGGAAGCGCCGCAGGCATCGCTGAGGCGGAGCTAGACACCTCCGCCTCTCTGATTAGCGGCGATCGCGTGACCGACGCAGGGCTGCATGAGTCGGTAGTTGGCACTGAGTTCAACGTTGAGGGGAGCGTCCGGTTTCTGGAAGCCTCGGGCTCGGCGGAGGTCGACGCTACCGTGTCGCGCGTCCTCGTGAAGGAAACCGGCCGCAGCTACACGGAGGTCACCTTTCACGTCGAATCGAGGACAACGGGGGAGCTCGTGAGTCTCAAGCAGGTGCTCCCAGCAGAAGCCGAAAAGCTGGGCCTCCAGGTGGGCAGCCACCGAGAACTCGAAATCGCTGTCCAAATCGACGACGGGGATGCGCGAACGCGTGACCTGCTCGCCCGCGGGGACTTCGCCGGGTTGCTGAATGATCCTCAGCGGCGTTCGCATATGGTGATCACGGCCGTCGATACGGGCGAAGATTACGGTACGAAGTTGGAAGGAGAGGTGACGCCGCTACCAACCCAGACGTTCGGTGCGAGCGTCGACGTCTCGACCGGTTCCTCTGATCAGCGGGTCGTCTTCGACAACGGCTACGAGCTCCGCGCGCATTCGACGGGTGCCGGTGGTGGGGCATGGTAGTCGAGCTCGCCCTCCGCGTGCGTGACCCCGCCGGCACCGTCGAGCGCGACGTGGCCGTCGAGGCGGGCGAGCGTGGCACCGCGGCCGACCTGGTTGAGACGCTCGTCGACCTGCTGGGCTGGCCGCGCGAGACCCTCGATGGGCGGCCGATCGCCTATGCCGCGCGGCGGCTCGGCAGCGATGGGCCGCTCGACCCGCGCGCTCTCGTCGAACATGCGGGCTTGCTCCACGGCGACGCGCTGGTAGTCGGTCCCTCGGTGATCGGGGGAGATGCCGGATGAGCGCGTTCACCCTCGTCGTGACCATGCCGGGCACCTCGCACTACGCGACGCACACCGCCGATGGGCGCGTGACGCTGGGCCGCGGCGAAGATTGCGACGTGCGGCTCAACAGCCCGCTCGTCTCTCGCCGGCACGCTGAGGTCGCGCTGGACGAGCATGGGCAGCTGACCATTCGCGACCTGCGCAGCCTCAACGGCACGAACGTCGACGGCCGTGTCCTGCGCGATGAGGCCGTCGCGGTCGACGGCGAGGCGCACGTCCAGATCGGACCATTCGTCGTCGTGGTCAGCAGGTCGGACGGCGAAGACACGAGCACGGTGCTCGTGCCGGTGATGCGGTCCCCGGCGCGGGTGACGATCGACCAGGCGTCGCGCGCGGCGCTGGTGGACGGACAGGTCGCGATCGAGCGTCTGGCGCCGCTGGAGTACCGGCTGCTGCAAACGCTCGTGGATGCGGCGCCGGCGCTCGTGGAGACGACGGCGCTCGGCAACGCGATCTGGGAACCGGGGCAGTGGGATGTCTACATGCTGCACAACCTGGTTGCGCGCGTGCGGCGCAAGTTGGAGACGCGTGTCGAGGATGGGGGCGAGTTGATTGTGACGGTGCAAGGTGCGGGGTATCGGCTTGCGTAAGACGGACGAAGCGCTGACGTTCGAGCAGGGCGGTAGCTGGTCGGCGTGCTCGCTGCGCGGGCCTTCACGGCCGTGGAACGCCGACGCGCTGGCGGTCGTCGAGGCGGGGCGGCGGCGCGCCTTCGCCGTGGCCGACGGTGTCGGGGCGCTGGCGCTCTCGCCAGCGGCGAGCCGCGCCGCGGTGGATGCCGCGGCGCGCTGGGCCTGCGGCACACGCGGGATCGCGCGGCCGGACGCGGCGGCGCTCGTCCGCGAGGTGAACGAAGCCGTGCGGCGCGCCGTCACGATGCCGTCCGACGGTGCGACGACGCTCGTGTGTGCGCTGGTTGACCAACGCCGCGCCGCTGTGGTCAGCGTCGGCGACAGTGAGGTGTTTGCCGTGGATGAGGCGGGCGCCATTGCGCGCATCAATCCCCTCGACCATGTGCCGGCACAACCGAACCTGCTCCTCGCCTGGATCGACGGAGACACCGAGATCGAGCCGCATGTAACGATGCTCGAACACATGCCGGCGAGGCTCGTCCTCCTCACCGACGGCGTGACGCGTGTGCTCGGCGAGGAGATCATCGGCCGCATCGCCAGCGGCGACGCGCGGGAGGCCGCACGTGACCTCGTGCTCGCCGCGCAGGCCGCTGGCGCGGACGACGACGCGACCGCCGTCGTTCTCACGGGCGCGGTGCGGCCGTGACGGCGACGCAGGCCCGGAAAGCAGTGCGCCTCCTGCGCCGGCCGCCGCGCCTGCGACAACTCATCGCGCCGGTCACCCTGACGCTTCCCGCGGTGCCGGTGCCGCCGCGGCCCTATCCGCGCGCTCCGCTCGCGCGCGTGTTGCTCATGTCGCTCTTGCCGGCATTGCTACCGCCCGCCGTGCTCGCCGCCGCCACGTATCTCGCCGGAGCCGACACGTCGACCGTTATCACGTCATCCGCGCTCGCGGGTTCGCTTGGCCTCGCGGTGATAATCACCACGCTCCTTTCGCGTCGCGACGAGGACGCACGGCTGCGTTCCGAACGACAGATGTACGAAGAGGAACGCGCCGGGTTCGAGGACGACGTTGCCGCCCTTGCCGACGAAGCGCGCCAGGCGGTAGCGCGAGAACGCGCGATCCTGGAACGGGAGTACCCAGCGCCGGACACCTTGCTCGCGTACGTGCAATCTCTCTCGTCGATGGTCTGGAAGCGCCGGCTCGATGATGACGACTTTCTCGATCTGAGGCTCGGCATCGGCGATCGCCCCACCTGCATCCGCTTCGAGGGCGAGTCACGCCGTTCGGGCGATTCGACGATCGCGGCATTGCGGGACGAGGCCATGCTGCACCACGGGGCGCCAGTCACCTGGCATCTTGTGGGCTCGCGCACGGGCATCTTCGGCGACGCTGATCGCGTTGATGGGCTCGTCCGCGGGCTGATCGCGCAGGCGGCCGCTCTGCACGCGCCGGGCGACCTGCGCCTCGCGGTTCTGACACGCGATGACGGCTTGCGGACGATCGCAAAGTGGCTGCCGCACGCAACGAACGGCATAACCGTGGCCGTCGCCGCCGATGACCAGGACGCAGTGGGCCTGCTCGCGCGGGCGCGCGCCGCACAGGGAGCGGCGGGCGAGTCCGCACCGCAGACATTGGTCCTCGCCGACACACGCGGCTGGCCCTCTTTGGCAGCGCTCCTTGAGCCGCTCGCAGCATCGAACACCGCCCGTCTCGCAATCGTGCAGTGCGAGGAGCGCTATGAACGCCTCATTGGGGCCTGTGACGCTGTCCTCGACTTGCGGTCGCTGCCCGCACGGCTGCAGCTACGCGCCTCCTCCGATGGCCCGCAAGAGTTCGTGCCCGATGCCCTGTCCCATGCGGACGCACTGATGGTTGCGCTTTGCCTCGCGCCCCTAGCGCTGGACGAGCTTTCGTCGCGCTCGCCCGTCCCCGACGCGGTCCGGATGACGGCGCTCCTACCCGGCGCCGATGACCCGCGCCGGGTGCTCAACGCGTGGAACGCCGCGCGCGATGCCTTTGCCCTGCGCGCGCCGATCGGGTTGGGGCCGGGCGGCGTGCCGGTGGAGGTTGACCTGCGTCGCGATGGTCCGCACGCCGTCATCGCCGGCACGACGGGCTCCGGCAAGAGCGAGCTGCTGCAATCGCTCGTGGTCTCGTTCGCGGTTCGCATCCCACCCGACCTGCTGAACTTCCTGCTCTTCGACTACAAGGGCGGCAGCGCGTTCGCCGATGTCGAGCGCTTGCCGCACGTCGTCGGTATTGTGACCGACCTCGACGAGCGGTTGTCAGAGCGCGCGCTGGTGTCATTGCGCGCCGAGCTGCGGCGGCGCGAGCAACTCCTCGCCGAAGTGGGCGCCGCGAACATCGCCGCATACCAAGCGATTGCGCGCCGCGTGCCTCTGGCAAACCTCGTCATCATCATCGATGAGTTCCATCGCCTCGTCTCCGAGATGCCCGAGTTCATCGACCAGATGGTGCTGATCGCGCAGCAGGGCCGCTCGCTCGGTGTGCATCTCCTCCTCTCGACGCAGAAACCCTCTGGTGTGATTAGCGAGCACATCCGAGCGAACACGAACTTGCGCATTTGCCTGCGCGTTACCGATGAAGCCGACAGCCGCGACGTGCTGGGCGCCCCGGACGCCGCGGCCATCCCGCGTGGACTGCCAGGGCGCCTATATCTTCGCCGCGGCAGCGACGCGCTCGAGGTGTGCCAGGCCGGACGCGTCTCGGGCGCGCGTGAGCGCGTGACCGAGATAGTGGCCGCGCGGCCGTTTTATCCGCCGCTGACGACGCGGGTGACGGCTCGGGGCGCTGTACAGGCGACACTCGGCGTTGAGGGTCCGCGCGACGCCCCGCCTCCTCCCGACGAAGACGAGCGCGCCGTCGTTGTAGCGGCGATGCGTGAAGCGGCAGCGCGCATGCGCCTCCCGCAGCAGTCGGCACCATGGCAGCCCTATCTGCCCGAACGATTGTCATTGGCAGAGCTGCAGCAGCAGCCGGACGACGAAGGCCTAGCGGTCAGCCTCGGTATCGTGGACGAACCGGAGCGCCAGGCCCAGTCGCCCTTGTGCGTCGATGCGGCGGCGGGACACATCTGCGTCGCCGGCGCTGGCGATACCGGGAAGACGACCGCGCTCCTTGCCCTAGCAAGCGCGGTCGCGACGACGTATCCGACCGAGCGCTGTCACCTCTATGGGCTGGACTTCGCGGGGGGTGCGCTGGCACCGCTCGCGGATCTACCGCACTGCGGAGGCGTTGCGGCGCAGCACCAGCCGGCCGCGGTCGCGTGGGTCGTGCGCTTCCTCCAGGACGTTGTCCAGCAGCGCCTCGCCGGGCAACCGACGCACACCGGCGCGCACATCCTTGTCCTTGTCGACAATATGAACGCCTTCGTCTCATGGTTGGCGGGCGGCGACGGCGGCGTGGACGCGGTGGACCGGTTCATTGAGCTGCTCGATATTGGCCGCGCCGTTGGCGTGACGTGCGCGTTCACGACGGAGCGGCCGGAGGCGGTCCGGTCGGCGATCCTCGCGCTCGTCCACCAGACCATCACCTTCCGGCTCTCCGACGCCGACGGCTACCGTTGGCTGGGCCTGCGCGCTGGGCGGCCGCCGTCTGCTGTGCCAGGACGAGCCCTCGTCTCAGGCGCCCATGTGCACGAGGCGCAGATTGCCGTCCCCGCCCGCGCCTCCGATCTGCTCCTCCAGGGGCCGTCGCCGCTGCCGATCGCCCCGTTGCCCGTCGACCTGCCGTATGAGCACGACCCGGCAGCCGCGCGTGGCGCCCTGCGGCTCGGGCTGCGCGAGGGACTGGCCCCGGCGTTTGAGGTGCCGCAGGGGCGGCACCTGCTCATCGCTGGCCCGCGTGGCTCCGGTCGGTCGAATGCACTGGCGGTGATCGTGCATGAGCTCGCGCAGCAACCGATCGCGCCCATCTACGTCTTCAGCCCGCGCCGGTCGCCGCTGCTACGTGCGGCGTGCAGCGGTCGACGTGGCGTCGCCTTGTTCGAGGGTTGGGGCTCGGAGCAAGCCGGCTGGGAACAGGTCGCCCTAGAGATGTCGCGACGGCTCGCGCTGCTGGAGTCGGACGGAGCCCCGTTTCCCTGGGCGGTGATCGTGGATGATGCAACCCTCGTTGAGCTGCCACCAGATGCGAGCGCGGTCCTCGAGCAGCTCATCCAGCGCGGCGACGATATCGCGGCATCCGTGTTCGCGGCGGTTGAACCGCGCGCGGCAGCCTACACCTATGGTCCTCTTCGCTCACTCGCAGCCGATCGGACAGGGTTGCTGCTGCGTCCGGCGACGACGGAGGATTTCGACCTCTTCGGAGTGCACGGGCGGCCGGCCCGGCTGCCGGTCGGCCGTGGCTACTGGTGCGAGGCGGGCGAGCGGCACGCCGTGCAGGTGTTCCGCTTCGGCGAGACGGGCCAGCGCGTCGCGTGCGCGCCCGCGCGGGAAGTGAGCGTCTGATCGCGCAGGATCGATTCGATCCGCCACGGACGGTGCGGCCTGCGTGCGGCCGCGTGAGGACGTGCTGCGTTCGAAGCGAGATGGGATGGAGTACTGGAGTGGCTGTGGGATAAGTACGACATCCGCTGCTATTTCCGCGATGGCACCGAGGTCGCGCGTTGGGGTTCGTACGCGGACGTCGCCCGGCTCTTGACCGAGTTGGAGGGTCAGGGGGCGGGAGGTCATAACGCCGGTCGCCTCGGTGAACTTCCTGTTTTGGACGCTACCCCCATGGTCACTCGAACCCGAACAGCGCGGCGATGACGGCGCGGGCGAGGAGCCGGCCGCCGGCCGGTGTGAAGTGCACGCCGTCGTCGGTGCGGGCGAGCTGCGGCACGCCGTGCTCGTCGCGCAGGTAGGCGGCGAACTCGCCGTCCGGGCCGGCCGTGGCGGCGAAGGCGTCGACGTAGATCACCCACGGCCGCGACGCCGCCTCCTCCGCCATGATCGCGTTCAGACGCGGCACGTTGGCACGCAAGTCGGGCCGCTGCGGGCCCATCGTCGGCTGGCCAACCCAGAGCACGTAGCGGCC
>Ga0209172_10001319_pt1 | contig 53954 bp, 51 predicted proteins | sample LarsenN4metaG_FD_184113 | JGI IMG/M metagenome (GOLD analysis project Ga0209172, IMG submission 184113) | Hot spring sediment bacterial and archeal communities from British Columbia, Canada, to study Microbial Dark Matter (Phase II) - Larsen... ...
CCTCTCGAAGACGATGCGCGCCTGGGCGAGCGTGGGGGCGATGGCGATTTGGCGGCTGGTGCAGCTGAGGAACACGCGCCGCGCCATGTCGGCAGCGCTGACGTCCGTCTTGCCCCAGCGCCTGCCGCAGGCAAGCACTCGGAATCGGGCTTGCGAGTCGAGGTACGCCCTCTGCCCCGTATGCGGCACCCACCCCGCGTCGGCGAGGCGGCGGAAGAACTGCTTGCTCACGTAGAGATAGGGAGCGATGGAGGGCGGTTGTCAGGTGCCGCCGGCGGCGGAATCCGCGCTCGAGCGCTCCCGCAGTTGGCGCTCCCATTCATCGAGGGTGATCGGTGGAAGCCACGGATACTGCGAGGGGCGTAACGTGATCCCGAAGGACTCCAAGGCGGCGCGGTCGTGGCGAAGGCCCTGCAGGATAGCCTCTCGGAACGCGGCGGAGTCAGATTGAGGCTTGCCCTCCGCGATGGCGTATTCGAGCCACCAGGCCAGCAACAAGCTGTCGAAGGCGTCAAGTCTGCCTCCGCCGTCGGTATTCCAGACAACCGTGGACCAAGAGAGGAGATTGCCGTTGGGGTCTTGGATCTGCCATTCGATCTTTGCCTGGCTCTCTCCGTGATTGACGCGTGGTTCGCCGATTGTAACTACGCGAAACTTGCGCAACCTTGGTTCGACAAGGGAGTGCCACATCTGCGCATATTGCTGTGTTGATAAGTTCAGCTGTTCTCGCTGGAAGTCTAAAATATATCTGTAAAGCGATTCGGGATCTCGGCGCACGAGGGCGGAGCGAGCAGCACTAGCGGCGTCGTCGGCTAGTGTCGGCCGTGTCCACTGAAACACGAACCAACCGAAGAGGCTCACCACCGCGATAACCGCTGCCGCACGCAGGCTGCAAATGCCTTCAGGGGCGGGTTTTCGGCTGGAGGGCCACCAACTGCTCGCGCGGTTAGAATGCAAGGCACTCATCCATCGGGGTTCCACCAGGCGCCGTCCGCTTTTTGCACTCTCCAAAGGGAGTATCGCGCCTATCGTCGTTGTACTTTGTGACGAGTTCAGCGCCCCTCTTGCACTGCCACACTTCGATGAAGCAGAGGCAGCACGGGGGGCCGCCGCCGTCTGGGTAGCAGCGGGTCTCGGTCCAGTGGCCGACGACATCCCAGCCCCAGCCGCACCCCCCTTCGTGGCGGTCGCACTGGCCAGGGTACTGCGTCCAGTCGCAGGAACCCGATGCTGCACGCATCACGAACAGGATTCCGAGAGACAACGACACGGTTAGGATTGAAACGCGAAGAATCATGGTTGAGCTTCTTGAGAGAATTGTGAAGCAAATCGCCAATATTCGTGTTGATCGTGCCAAAAGCTCCAGTCCGCCGGATTGCCCATCTTTCGAACGAGGCGCACATGCCCCCCAAGGAACAGCCCGATCGCCTTGCGGCTCAGGTACGGCGATCCAAGATCGTTGGCGGGATATGGGTTGTGGTTGAAGTCTGCGCGAACGATGCCGTCATCCTTCCAGTAGGCGAAGTAAGCGCTCAGCGCCTCTCTGTATGCCTCGCCGCGCTGGTCGAGGAACCCCACGTAATCGTACTGCCCTCGCGCATGATAAGGGCAGCGCAGCAACTCAGCGTCCAAGTAGCCGCCATCAAGTAGCTTGTCAGCTCCGGTGAGCGCCATGGCGTAAGGGTCGCCGTAGTTCCCATAGCCGCCATTGTCGTATCTGTATTGAGAAAGCGCGACGCCATATTGCCGGAGCTTCGTCATGCACTGAGCATCTTGGAAACGCTCCTTAGCGGACCTTACAATCGGCCACAGGAGCGCGGCGAGCACCGCCACGATCGTCAGTGCCGCTAGAGCATCGACGAAACTCAGCCCAAGGTTCCGCTGTTGTGGTGTCTTCATTGCTCGCTCACCCATTCACCGAGCCCTACGCCGTACGGCTGGCTTGCCGTTACCTTGAGCGATTGGTCAAGGATGTACGCACGAGGGAGCCAGAACGCGTGAAGCTTCCGAGCAACTGCTCCTTCAGGATCGGCGATCGTCACGATGTCTTTGGAATAGCTCCGAGCACGCCTGCGCACTGTCTCCTCATGACTCATCCACGCGACAATCACGCAGTCTCCTTCCTCCCTTGGTATCATTGTAGGTGCATGTTTCCGAGCGGAGCAGTCGTCACATCCCCCGTAAACCACAAGGATGACACGCCCAGCTTTGGCCGCCAACTCGCGGATGTTCCTGCCCAGAACATCGGTCTCCGGCAGCGGCACTGGCGTGCCTGGTGTAGGCTCCTTGGAAGCGTCGAACACGGCTCGTTCCGCGTAAGGAGTGCGGAGCTGCCGAATCTTCTCGGGGACCCCGGAGAACGATAGCGCCGCAACTGCGACCCCGAGCCAGGCTAGCATGATCCAGAGAAGTGCACGTTCCTCGGTTGCTGTTCGCGGGCGCGAGCTGCGCGGCTCCATTCGTTTCCTCTTACATATAAACGTCTTCTGCCAATCGATTTGTGACACCCGTCGGCGAGATTCTCCCCGACTTACTCTTCACGCGCGTCGCGCAGGCGCCGCCTCAGACGGCTCACTCGCTGCCGAAGCGCATCCTCGGACGCGCCGAGAGCCTTCCCCGCCTCGGCGTACGAGAACCCGTCGAGCAGCACAATCTTGAGCAACGACACGTCCGCCTCGGACTCGATGCGGGCAATGCGGCACGCCTGGAGCAGCAAATCCTCGGCAGTCGCGTAGTCTGCAGCCGCGGGAGGAATCTCGGCTTGCAGCTCAAGGTCGAGGTCAAGTGGCACCTCTTTCAGCTTGCTGCGCCGGCGTATGAAGCTGCGTGCTTCGTGCCGAGCCACGGCTCGGAGCAGCGCGGAGTTCCCGACATGTTGAGGGCCCCACTTCAAGCACACGACCAGCACCGCCTCAGAAACGACGTCCTCCGCGTCTATCGCAGAAATGCCAAACCCGATCTCAAGCGCCTGCTGGGCTTTGAGGATGGCACGCCGAGCACTCACGGAACGAATTCTACCCACCAGCACTCATCAGAGATGTAGGCCTTTCGGCTCAGTGCGTTCCCGCCTATTCGCCAGCGCGCAGCAATTCGACGGGCGCGGGGCCTTCGATTCGAAGCGACACGGCGTCCGCGCCGCCTTGCTCGAAGTAATCGAGCACAAACGGATACACGCCGCGCTTCATGCGAACGCGAGCCGAGCGCTCGACGAACGCGTGCAACCCGTTGTTGTCCACCACCATCGCGCCGGCGATTCGGAGCACGCTGCCGTCGTCGCTGCCCAATTGGAATTCATACTCGCCGTCAGCCGATATATTAAGATAACCTTCGAAGCGGACGCCGTACTGTTCCTCCCGCTGCTTGACGTGAACGCCGATGCGATCCGTCGCTCCGGTTGCAACCGGCACGAGGGCATCGAAGTCCGGCAGGCGCGACCACGAGCCGTGATACAGGCGGTAAGCGACGCCGGGCACAAGGTTGCCTTCGCGTTGCTCATGCGGCAGCACGCACGCAAGACGCACCTCGTCGCTCGGATGCGAGCTGCGCAGTGAGAAGGTCGCTGCCCGCACAACGGTCCCTGCTGAAATCTTGAACGGCTGACGATAGACAGGCGACGACGCATCCGGAGCGGCGCCGTCGGTAGTGAAGCGAATGACCATCCCCGGAGGCGCAGGCTGAAAGGCAACAATCGCCACTTCGTCGAAGGTGAGCGTCGCCGCCGTCGGCTGTGGCGCCGGAATTCGATAGGTTACGCCGAGCGCGTCGAGTCGCGCATAGTGCGCGTTCAGCCTCCGCAGGAAGTCATCGAGGTCCTTGCGCTCCTGCGGCAGCCACACCGCTTCGGCGAGGGCGGCGGCGCGGGGAAACGCCATGTGCAGCACCCGTTCCTCGTCGGGCATCCACTCTGTCCACAGGTTGCCTTGAGCGCCCAGGATGCGGCTTGCTTCGTCGGGCGCCAACGCTTCTGGCGCGGGGTCGAACAGATACACTTCCTCAGTCGGCGTTGTGCCGTAAGAGTAGTCAAAGTAGCAGTGGGACGTGGGGCACATTATCGCGTCGCGACCCTGTCTCACCGCCTCGATTCCGCCTTGCGTGCCTCTCCACGACATGACGGTTGCGTTCGGCGCGAGCCCTCCCTCGAGGATCTCGTCCCATCCGATCAGTTTGCGACCGCGAGCGGTCAGAAACGCATCAATGCGACGGACGAAGTAGCTCTGCAGTTCGTCAACATCGCGCAGCCCTTCTTGCGCCATGCGCCCTCGGCAGCGAGTGCAGTTCTCCCACCAGCCTTTGTATACCTCGTCGCCGCCGATATGGATGTACGGAGACGGGAATAGGTCGAGCGTTTCGTCGAGGATGTTTTCGAGGAACTCGAAGGTCTTCTCGCTGCCGGCGCAGTATACGTTCTGGTTCCCGCCGGGCGGGTCGCAGGCGAGGTTGGGGTAGCAGACGATCGAGGGGAGCGTGTGCCCGGGCAATTCGATTTCCGGAACGACGGTTACATGTCGTTGCGCGGCGTACGCGACGATCTCTCGAATCTCCGCGCGCGTGTAGTATCCGCCGTACTCGTCGCCGCTTCGCGTCCCGGGGAAGTTGAGCGCCGACTGGCTCCACTCGCCGCGCTTCGGTGCGCTACGCCATGCGCCGCGCTCGGTCAGCAGCGGGTATTGCAGGCTCTCCATCCTCCAGCCGCCGTCGTCGATCAGGTGCCAATGGAAGACGTTGAACTTGTGCAGCGCGATGAGGTCAATGAAGCGCTTGATGAACTCGGGCGGGAAGAAATGGCGCGACACGTCGAGGTGCATGCCCCGCCATGCAAAGCGGGGCTTGTCGGTGATTCGGGCGCAAGGAATGAGCCAATCGTTCGTTTGCTTTGTGGGCAACAGCGACTCATGCGGCAGCATCTGTCGTAGCGTTTGGACGGCATAGAAGAGACCCGCCGGCGCGGTTGATCGAGCGACGATGCGATCTGGGGCGATCGCGAGGACGTACCCCTCCCTTCCGAGAGCGGCAACCTCCGGCGAGGTGTCGAGCAGTAGCACGATCGAGTCCGGAGCCTCGGCGTTGCCGCCGCGCACCGGCAATGGGAATCCTGTCGCCGGGCGAAGCGACCGCGCGAGGAACTGCGCCTCGTCGAGAGCCTCAGCCGAAGCGATGATGGTTGTGCTCCAACTCAAGCGGAACGCGCCGGGCTTCGGCGAGTAGTCGAGGGGCCGCGGGATGACTGCAGGTGAGGCGAGGACCGACAACATGGCGGCAGACGCGAGCAGCACATCGCGATTGTGCCTCAAGTCGACACGTTGACAGGCGCTGCCTTCGAGTCCGAACAGGGTGCGGGCGTCGAGCGCGCTCCGCCAAGACCAACGAAGGAGGTTCACACTGAACGGAATGAAACACGACACCTCGCAAGCCACGCTGGATGCCGACAGGCTGCTCGCCGATGCCGCCGCGCTCGGGCCCGGCTACCGCGGCACGCGCCTGAAGATGTCGGATGCCGAGCGTATCGAGCGCGCGAAGGAACTGATGCAGGCGTGGGATGAGGAAACGCTGGGGCAACCGCCGGAATACCTCGTGCGCCTGAGCCAGGGTGAACTGCAGCAGTGGCTGGAGCGGCGCGCGAAGCTGTTCGAGATCGGCGAGTATGAGGACAAGGGCTTGGTGGTTCGCGAGGAGGACCTGCAACGGCTCGCGGACAACTTCCAGTTCCCGGTCAGCGTGTTGATTGAGCACGTTGAGAACCCGCTCCGCCTCGGCTACCTCACGTCGGTCGAGGCGTTGGGGCCTGAGCTGTTCGGCACGCTTGCGCTCACACCGGAAGCTGACACGCTGCTGGAGAAGAGCGGCGCGCAGTCGCTGAGCCTGAGCGTGAGTCGCGACTTGGAGCAGATCTTCGAAGTAAGCATCGTTTCGAATCCTCGCGTCGAGACGGCGCGGCTGTTTTGTGAAGACTTCCGGGACTCCGCCTCGCGCGGAGTGCAGCGCAAGGTCGTCGAATTGCAGGAGCGGCTGCGACAGACGGAAACCGAGCGACTCGTGGACGACCTTGTGCGGAAGGGGCAGTTGCCCCCGGCATCGCGCGAGTCGGCGGTCGCGTTGCTGTTCTCGGCGCGAGAGGAGATGCGCGGCAAGGTGGAGGCGTTTTTGGAGTCGCTTCCGCCTGCGTTCCTGCCTGGCGAGATCGTGCCGATGTCGCAATCCCGCCCAGACGTGAGCGCCGAGGAGGCGGAGTTCTACGCACGCACGTTCCCAGATCTGGATCTTGGCGAGATTCTGAAGCGCCGGGGGGCGTGATGCGAGCAAGAGAATGGCCGGGGTCGAGCGACTCCGGCCATTCGTGCGTTGTTTGCGCTTACGCCGCTACTTCTTGCGTCTCCGCTTGAGCAGGGCGAGCACGCCGACGCCGAGCGCCATCATGGTTGTTGGCTCGGGGATCGGGTTGTAGTACATCAGACCGAGCAGGTTGCCTGATCCCGTGGACCCGATGAGGGTCGCCTGGCCTGTGTCCATGTTGATCGTGTACAGGTTGTCGGTGCTGTTGTCAACAAGGTACATGAGGCCGTTGTCGTGATTGTAGGCGAGGCCGTTCGGGTTGGTGGGACCGCCCAGTGGCCCGATGAGCGTCACGGTGCCGTCGGCTCGGTTCATGCGATAGAAGCTGTCTGTTCCGCTGTTGGTAGAGTACAGCACATCTGTATCGCTGTTGTAGCCGAGGTTTGTGAACGACGTCAGTCCGGACGTGCCGATGAGCGTTGCGGCGCCTGTTCCCTTGTCAATGCTGTAGAGTCCATTGTTGTGGGAGGATGCGCCGTACAGGGTGCCGGTGCTGCCGTCGTACTCGAGGCCGTGCATGACGATGCTCGAGTCTCCGTACGGTCCGATGAGTGTCGCCGTCCCCGTGTTCAGGTCGAGAGTGAAGACCGAGTCGAGGGAGGTTGACGTAAGGTAGATGATGTCGCTGGCCCTATCGTAGGCGAGGCCGCCCGTTACGCCGGCGTTCGAGCTGACGGTCCCAAACTGGGTCTTCGCGCCGGTGTTCATGTCAATGTCGTACAGGTTCCGGCTGCTGTCAACAGCGATGAGCCTGCCCTGAGCCAGGGCACCGACCGCGAGCACCGCTCCGGCAGCCAGCGCGACGAGCTTGCCGATGGTGATCTTGTGCATTCTTCTCTTCTCCTTTGCTTGTCACGGGATCGGCGGCTCGCCACCCCGCGACGACTTCAGGTTACCCAGGCGTATTCTCTCGGGTGTACCGACAGATTTACCGGTTCTGTGGTCGTAGTTCTTGTGCCCGGGCTTGTGGTCCGGCGCGTTCAAAGCTGGTTGTCAAACCGCGCTCATCTCTCCTACCTAAGTGTGAATGAAACGAAACCCGCTCGCACGCGGCGCATCGTCGCTACGCGAGGCAGAGACAGGAGGACATGGTAGTTGGCAGCACTTTCGACAGCGTATGAGGCGAAGCATCGGCCGACGCTGATCCAGCAGTACAAGGTTGCGGGGTCTACGACCATCTACAAGGGCGCGCTCGTTGGAGTGAACTCCAGCGGCTATCTCGTTCCGATGGCGCACGGCACCGCGAACCTGACATTCGTCGGCATCGCTGAAGAGACCGTTGACAACTCAGACGGCTCGAACGGCGACAAGGCCTGCAACGTGGCAAAGTCCGGCAGCGGCGTGTATGCCGACGCCGGGACGGCAACCCAGGCGGACATCGGCAAGACGGTCAACGTCGTTAGCGACAACGAGGTGCAGATTGGAACGCTGGGTCTGACCAACGTGTACGCGGTCGGCGTTCTCGTTGCGCTGGAGACGACGTCCACAGGCGTGGCGGGTCTCCGGGTCCGCATTGATACCAAGGTGAACTAAGGAGGATCTCACTTGGCAATCACGAAAAGCGACATTCCCAATCTTCTCCTTCCCGGACTGAAGACTGAGTTCGACCAGGCATATCGCAATCGAGTGGAGACGGGCATCGCGCAGCAGATTGCGACCGTCGTGAACACCACGATTCCGTCGCAGAAGTACGCTTGGCTCGGCAGCACGCCGACGATGCGTGAGTTCCTCGATGAACGCCAGCCGGAAGGCATGCGCGAGTACAACTACACGATTGAGGACAAGACGTTCGAGGCGAGCATCGCCGTCGATCGCCGCGCAGTTGAGGACGACCAGTACGACCTGATTCGCATTCGCGTACGCGAACTTGCGGATCGCGTCGCGGAGCACCAGCACAAGATCGTCGTTGAGGCGCTCGCGAAGGGCTTCACGGACATCGGCTATGACGGCGTCTCGTTCTTCAACACGGCGCATCCCACAAGCCCCGGCTCGACGTACAGCAATCGCACGACGAGCGCGCTCTCCGAGGCTGCATTGGCGGCAGGAATCAACCAGATGATGCAGGTTCCGGACGATCGCGGTGAGCCGCTGGGCGTTGTGCCCGACACTCTGCTCGTTGGTCCGAAGCTGCAGTGGGACGCGATTGCGCTGATCGAGAGCCCGGTCGTTGTGTACAAGGGCAACGCGTCGGACAGCGCACCGAGTACGCCCTACAAGAACGTATTCCAGGGCAAACTGAAGCTGGTTGTATCGCCATACCTTCGCGGCTCGTACGACGACTATTGGTTCCTTCTGGACTCGACTCGTGCGGTTCGCTCGGTCATTCTGCAGCAGCGGAGCGACGTGCCGGTGGAGTTCAGCGCGCTGGAGTCCGGCTCGCAAAGCGAGTCTGCCTGGTGGCGCGACCGATACTTCTACGGCGTTCGCGCGCGCTACAACGTCGGTTACGGCCTGTGGCAGACGGCATACGGAGCAATTCTGTGATGAACGGTTTGCTCGATCCCATCACCATTGCGGCGATGATCGTCACGCTGGGCATCGGCGGTGTTGCCGGCGCGCTCGCAAGCGCCGCGCTTGCCGGGCGTCGTGTGCGCGATTCGTTCCTCCGCTTCGAGGCTGCGTTTCGCGCATACGTTTCGGAGCGCGATGACGAGCCGACCAGCGAGTTGCGCGACCTTTTCGAGGACCTGCGCGACTCGATCGCAAGCGCAGACAGCGCGCTGGAGAAATTGCAGCGCGCGCTGAGACCGAGGCGGCGGTGACCGAGACGCTCTCGATCGTCGGCGCCTTCGTCGCGACGGCGGCGTGGATGATGCGGACGGCGATGCGGCATCAGAACGACATCGCCGGCCGCTTCATCCGGCACCTCGAACAGGCGATCCGCGATCAACAGACAGAGAACCGTCTCTTCCGCACCGCGATTCGAGAGTTGACCGGCGCGGTGCGGAAGAACACGAAGGTGATCCAGCGGTTGACAACACAAGGGGAGAATCATGAGCCTGAACGTAACCCGCGACGCGGTGAAGCGGAAGTGCCGAATCAGCGTTAGCGACTTCGACACCGAGATTGACGACCTGATTGACGAGCAGTTGGCGGTTATCGAGTTTGCAATTCTGCAGGAGCACCTCGACGACACGTCCAACGCAGGCTTGCAGGCGACGCTGACTCTCGGCGCAACCGAGGTCATCGCCGGCGAGTTCCTTGCTCAGTCGTTTCGCGAGCCGGGAGCCAGCGAGACCATCGCGTTCGCAGACGTGTTCATCGGCAACCGCTTCGACGGGCGCTTTCGTTCCGACATCGCGGACCCGTTTGGGTTGAAGGCGATGGGCTGGTCGAGGCTAGCGCCCTATCTGAAGCCGAGTGCGCGATCGCACGCGGCGACGAGCACGCGCATCCGAGTGTCGTCGCCCAAGTTGAGCGACGAGGAGAGTGACCCGAGATGGTAGAGGCGGTCTATCGCGCGCGACGAGTGATCGAGCGCCACGGCGAGGTGTTCCAAGCGGGCGGAAGTGACCACAAGGGCGTGTTTGGCATCATCTCGTCGGGCGTCGCGAAGCGCTATGCCGCCTCCGCGGCGGTGGACGGCGCGAACCGGCCGCTCTGGATGGTCGTGATACGCGATGACGACACCACCCAAGTGACGGACACCATCACTTGGGCAGGCCTCTCGCTGACGATTCTTGCGATTGTGGAGCGGCGGCTGCGCGGGGCGGCGGTGCTGAAGGTAATCGTGGCGCATTAGAAACGGGGTGGGTGGGTTGACCCGGACGCCGGCGCTCTGCGTCAAACCCGTAGTTCAGCGCTCGTCTCGCAGTTCGAGGCGTGTGCTCGCCGACTCGCCTGCGCTGGACACCTCAATCGTGTAGGCTCCTGCTGCGAGATACTTGGGTCGGTACTCTTCGAACGGGTCTTTGAGGATCTCCTGCACGGTCTGCGGTTTCCAATCCAAGCCCTCGGGCGGGATCGGCTTGCCAGGTGAGAGCATGAGACTGAGGTCGAGGAAGTTCAGTCCGTAGACTCCGCTGGCTTCCGCTTCCTTGACGACCGCGCCGCTCGCGTCCTTGATCTGCACGCGAACCGCGCCCGCGCTCGATATCCAGAAGGCGACTCGGACGGTGCGATCCGGGTTGTATTCCGCGTAGGGCGAGCGCCGCTCGTAGCCCCACATCGCGGAGCGCGACACCGGGGCTACCGGGAAGACGTGAACCGGCTTGGCGCGCACTTCGGCGGTAAGTTGTTGGATGAGCGACACGTCCGCGACGAACACGCTTCGCCCGTGCGTTGCGAGCACGAGTTCTCGATCACGAGGGTGCACCTGCAAGTCGTGCACCGGCACATGCGGCAGGTTGCCCGTCATCACGGTCCACGTCGCTCCCGCATCCCAAGAGAGGAAGACGCCGAGGTCGGTGCCGACGTACAAGAGATCGCGCACCGTCGGATCCTCACGCACGACGTTGATCGGCTCGTTCGGCAAGCCGTAGGAGATGCGCGTCCAAGTCTCGCCACGGTCGGTGCTTCGGAACAGATACGGGGCGAAATCGTCCTCTCGATAGCCGCTCACAGCGACATAAACCGTATCGAGGTCATGCGGCGAGGCGACGATGCGGGAGGTCCACTTGAACGGGATCAGCCCTCGCGAGATCTCACGCCAGGTGACCCCGCCGTCGTCGGTACGCCAGACGCGGCCGTTGTCGGTTCCAACGTACAGCAAGCCGAACTGGAGTGGGCTTTCGCTGATTGCGGTGCAGGTTCCGAAGGGCACGTCTCCTTGCCTCGGCTCGCCGGTGAGGTCGCCCGAGATCGGCGTCCACGTCCGCCCCTGGTCAAGCGATCGGAACACACGATTCGAGGCATAGTAGAGCATATCCGGATGGTGTGACGACAGGAGGAACGGCGTTACCCAGTTGTAGCGTAGCGGCGGCTCGCCCGCTCGGCTGCGCGGCGTGATGCCCCACGACTCGCGCGTTAGGAAGTTCCGCGCCGAGGCGGAACCGAACTGCGACGAGGTGAAGACCGTCTCGTTGGTTCGCAGGTCAACTTGCACGGTTGCGCCGTCGCCGCCGCCGATGGACTCCCACTGCCACATGTCGTCGCGGAGGGGGTTGTGCGTGCTCGGGCCGCGCATCGTCCCGTTGTCCTGCAGGCCGCCGTAGATGCGATACGGCCTTGCGTTGTCGAGGGCGACGGTCGTGAACTGGCCAACCGGCAGGTTGTTCACCTTCTGCCAGGTGCTGCCTCCGTCCCAACTGAGGTTCAGTCCCCCATCATTGCCGAGAGCGATGCGCTGCGGCCAGCGAGGGTCAATCCAGATGGCGTGGTGGTCAACGTGCACGCCGCGACCGCCGACGCTGCGAAACGTCTTGCCCCCATCCTCGCTCATCAGAATCGGCACACCGAGCAGGAACACCTTGTCGGGGTTGGTCGGATCCACTCCGACTTGGCCAAAGTAGTAGCCGTAGGTGTTGTAGAGGCTGTCGAGCCGGAAGTCGTGCGTTCGCCTCCACGTGCGCCCGCCGTCGTCGCTGCGATACAGTTCCGCCCCGATGATGGTGTCCTCGAACATCGTCGCGTTCGCATCGCGCATGCGGTCAATGATGTCTTGCACTTTGATCTCTCCAGCGCGCATCTTCTGCAGCACTTCGTCGAGGTCGAGGTCAGGTAACGAGCGTCGGAAGAACCTCGCCAGCACGTCCCGCGGCACCTGGAGGAACTGCTCCTCGTTGAGCATCTGGAGCCTGCGGAGCGTGAGTTCTCCCGAGGGCACGCGTTCATCGTCGCGGCCTGCCTCCGGTCGCGGCGCTTGGTTGTCAATCAGCGCGTACATCACGTTCGGCTTGGTACGACAGATGCCGACGCCGATGCGCCCCACGTACTGCCCGTCGGGCAGCCCTCCCGTTACCTTCGTCCAGGTGTCGCCACCGTCGTCGGAGCGATAGAGTCCGCTGCCTGTGCCGCTCTCGAGGAAGTTCCACGCGCGGCGGTCTCGCTCCCACATGCAGGCGAAGAGGACGCTTGGGTTGTTGGGATGCATCGCGATGTCAATGGCGCCGGTGCGTTCGTTGACTTTGAGGACGTGCTCCCATGTCTGCCCGCCGTCTTTCGTTCGATACACGCCGCGCTCGTCATTCCAAGAATAGAGGTGACCGATGGCGGCGACATAGACGACGCTGGGGTTGCGGGGGTGAATGAGCACGCGCCCGACGTGGTGCGACTCTTCGAGGCCCATGTGCTGCCAGGTTCTTCCGCCGTCCTCCGACTTGAAGACGCCCGTGCCTGCGTAGGATGTGCGGCTTGAGTTGGCTTCGCCGGTTCCGACCCATATCAACCTTCCTGGTCCCCAAACGTCGATGTCGCCGATGCCGTTGGCGCTTTCGCGGTCGAACAGCGGCTCCCAAGTGGTGCCCATGTTCGTGGTTCGCCAAAGCCCGCCGGTTGCGAAGGCGATGAGGAGGTCCGTCGGCTCACCATCGGGGACAGCGATGTCCACGATGCGCCCGCCCTGGATGGTGGGGCCGACGTTGCGGAAGAGCACCTGGCTGAGAGGCGACTCGCGCTCCATCTTCAGGCGCAGTTCGTAGCCCTGGCGGCGCTCTTGCGCCGACATCCCGCGAACCGGCTGGTGGAAGGCGCGCAGCTCCAACAGTTTGTCCATCTGCTGTAGGGCGAGAGCCATGAAGGCAAGGGTTCCAACCATGGGGCGGATTATACTGACGCCGAGCGTGGTTGACGTTGGGGCGCTGCCGCTCCTTATTGAGATGGGAGCGAATGCGAAAGGTCTTGCGAAGAATCAAGCGGTGGATGATGCGCGACCAGGCGCCGGCGGTCGCCCGCGCTTCGGCGGAGGCGCTGCGTTATCCCGGCGCGTCGGCAGCAGCGTTCGGCCAGGGGCTGAGCCTGGCGACTTACGAGGAGATGCTTTGCGACCCGCTTGTGCGCTCGGCGGTAACGGTGAAGAAGCTGGGGGCGCTCGCGGTTCCGTGGCGCATCGAGCCGGAGGGCGACGAGCGCGCGCGCTTCGTCCGCTTCGCGCTCGACGAACTTCACGGGAGTGCGAACACGATTCTGTTCGACGCTCTCGATGCGATTGCGAAGGGGTTCGCAGTTCTGGAGAAGGTGTTCCGCCCGGTGACGAGCGGCGAGTTTCGAGGCAAGGTCATTCTGGGCGCAGTAAAGCCGAAGGACCCTGCGCTTTTCGGCTTCGACACGGATGAGTTCCTCAACCTTCGCGGGCTGTATTTGTACGTCCCAGGTCGCTCGGAGGTTCGGCTGCCTCGTGAGAAGTTCATCGTCTACGCCTACAACCGTCGCTATCACCAACCGATGGGCGAGTCGGACCTTCGCGCCGCGCATTCGCATTGGAAGGTGAAGCGAGAGTTGATCCGCCAATGGTCGGCGCACCTTGAGAAGTACGCCTCGCCGACCGTTCTTGGGCGATTCCGCCGCGGGCTGCCGGAGGACGCGCAGACGGCGCTGCTCGATGCGCTCGAACGGCTTCAGCGACAAGCAGCGGTCGTTCATCCCGACGACGTGGAGATCTCGTTGCTGGATGCGGGGCGAGAGGCGCGGTCGTCGTACCTGGAAGCGATTGACTATCACAACCGAGAGATAGCCCGCGCAGTCCTCGGCGAGACACTGACCACCGACGACTCTCGCAAGGTTGGCTCGCTGGCGCTCGGCAAAGTGCACCTTCAGGTGTTGATCATGCAGCTGGCGGGATTGCGGAAGGACCTGCAAGAGGCCGTGATGAACGAGCAGGTCATCCGCCCGTTGGTTGACCTGAACTATGGCGGCGGTCCGTATCCCTCGTTCGAGTTTGACGAGCCTGTGTTGGACGTGTTCGTTACGGGTCAGGTCGTGTAGTTGCGCGGGAAGTCCTCGACGTCCGTGTCGCTTTCGCCCGCTGCGAGACGCGCGCGAGCTTCGGCCGCAAGACGCTCGTACGCCTTCCGGAAGGCGTTGAGTTCCTTTTCGTCGAGCTCCTCGAGGTCTAGGAGCGCGTTGTGGGCACCGCGAGTCACACGAATTAACTCATCGAGTTTGATTTGAACGGCCTTCGCGTCTCGATTCTGGGTGTTCTGGATGAGGAACACCATGAGGAACGTGACGATCGTTGTCGCTGTGTTGATGACGAGTTGCCACGTGTCGCTGTAGCCGAAGACGGGGCCGGTGAGGAGCCAAGCCAAAACTATGGCCGCCGCGAGGGCGAACGCGGCGGGTCGCCCCACGACATCCGAAGTCGCCTGAGCGAAGCGTGCGAACAGGCTGAGTCTGGGTGAGTCGTTCACAGAGAGAGTATATCTCTTCTACCCGTCGGGGACCTGGCACCTCGTGCTGGGGGCTAATCGTCGTCGAGGATCGTAAGCTGGACCGTGGTCGGTGGCCCGAGAACCGCCCCGCCGGCGGGTGAGGTTAGGCGGAGCCAGAAGACCTCGTCCGGCTCGTTGCGGTTGTCGGGGAGCATGGTGATGCGCACCACCTTCCAGGTCTCGCCATCCTCAAAGGTGAGTTCGCCTGAGGTTGCGACGAAATCCTCACCTCCCCTCGCGCTGCCGTCCACCGTCTCGTATCGAACGCGCACCGCGCCGCGGGCGCCATTGACGCGCAGGATCTGTATGCACTTCGATGCGGAGGCTTCGAAGACTCGAACGCTGGGCGCCCGAACGCGAAAGATCCCTGCGTCGGTCGCTCCTGGCACCGAAGCGACGACGAAGCGCTCGATCGTGGTCGCGCCGCCAGCGTTATCAACAACGGTCAGCGTAATCGGAAACGTGCCGACGTTGCGGTAGGCGAACTGGGCGCTCTCACCGTTTGCGCCGCCGTTCTCGCCGAAGGTCCAATGCCGCGCAATGAGTTGGCCGTCCGGGTCATGCGATCCGGCGGACGAGGCGGACACCGTGAACGGCACGTCGCCTCGCTCGGTGGAGAGTGTGATGCTCGGAAGTGGCAGGCGGTTCGCGTCCCCTTCGAGGAACCTTCGAAGAAACGCATAGACGGCGGAGAGCGGCGTTCCCGACATGAATTGGGTGCCGCCGTGCCCGCCCCCTACGATCGGAATGAACACGCGATGGACATTCGCTTGCGACAGGCGGGCGTTGTAGCGCTCGCTCTGGTTGAACGGCACGACGACGTCGGACGTGCCGTGCATCATCAGGACCGGCGGGTCTTCAGCAGAAACGTATGTGTCTGGGCTTGCGGAGCGAGCGAGCGGGAGGTTGTTCCACACCAGCCCGCCGATCAGTTCGGTGAGGGGTGAGTTGTTCTCAGGGTCGGGGAAGACGGACGGGAAGTCGTCGAACGCGAGCAGGTCTGCCGGGCCGAAGTAGTCCACGACAGCTTGCACGGCGCTGGACTCTTGCAGGTTCCCGCCGATCTCGCCTTCGAGGTCGAAGGTCTGGCCGTCAATCTTGATCTGCTTCAGCCCGCTGGTGGCTCCGAGGATGGCGGCGAGGTGCCCACCGGCGGAACTGCCCCAGACTGCGACTCGGTTCTTGTCAATTCGGTACTGCGCGCTTCGACTTCGAAGGAAGCGGAGCGCGCCGCGGCAGTCATGGATTTGCGCGGGCCAGGTTCCTTGCTGCGTGAGGCGGTAGTTGAGGCTAGCCACGACATAGCCGTTGGCGCACAGATTGGTTACGGCGGTTGGAGCGGGATACTTGTCGCCGGCGCGCCATGCCCCGCCGTGGATCCAAACGACTGTCGGTCGAAGCAGCGCCGAATAGAGGATGGAGTCCAACGGCTCGTAGAGATCCAGCTTCAGTTCACGGGTGTTGCCCTGCTGATCCCGCCATGTGCCGTAGGTGATGTCGCGCGTCAGCCGGTATGGCTGGGCGATGACGGCTGCCGCGGCGGCGAGCAGAAGCGTGCAGAGAAGGGCCCTTGCTGCCATGCGGGGAGTGTATCCGTTCTCCCGGCGGGCCGTCGGGCCTGCGCCGTGCAATCTGGCGTTTGTACCGGTGGTACACTCCATTCGAGGTGCGATGATGAGCAAACTTGTGCTGTTTTCGGTTGCGGGTGCGCTGGCGGCGACGATTTCGCTGAGCGGCTACCACCAGGGCGGGTCCCAGTCCGCCCAACCGCAGGTGCCGACGGTGCGCCTTCGCGGCGTCGTCGTTGACGCGAACGGAAACCCGGTGAGCGGGGTCGTGGTCGCAACGCATTGGATGGTGAGCGGAGGGAAGGCCACACCCGGCCCGAACGCGACAACGGGAGCAGACGGCGCGTTCGACAGCGAGTTTCCTGCTTACTATCCCATTGCGCTCACTGTCCTGGATCAGGAGCGGGACGTGGGCGGCTACGCGGTCGTTACGGAGGAGAAGAAGGGAGAAGAGGTGCGCATCGTCGCCACTCGATTGGCGACGCTAAGGTGGAGCCTCTCTTTTGACGCGGAGCGACCGGACTGGATGGGCGCGTACCTGATGCTCGGCGACAATCGGCCGCTGATGTTCACCGAGGATCTGTTCACGGGTTCGCTCAAGGTGCCTGCCGGTGAGTTCACGTTTTCGGCATACAGCATGGTGACGAACCGCGTGAATGTGCCTGTCAATGCGAAGCCGGGGCAAGTAATGGAGTTGGGCCATCTGGAGTTTATCGTCAGCGGCTACGCGAAGAACTTCGGCAAGCCGGCGCTGCCGTTGACGTTTTCCGAGGCGCGGGGCGTTCCGAGCGACTTCAAGTTGAGCGGCCTGAAGGGCAAGTGGGTTCTGCTCGAGTTCTGGGGCTACTGGTGAGGTCCGTGCACGCGCGGCAGTCTGCCGAAGCTGAAGGAGTTCTACGAAAAGCACTCGGGACTTCGGGACAAGTTCGAGATTCTCGCGTTCCACGAGAGCCGGACGGTGAAGACGATGAGCGAACTGGTCGAGCTGATGAAGCCGCTCGAATCGGAGGTGTGGGGCGGCCCTCTACCGTTCCCAATTCTGTTGGATCAGGATGATCAGACGCTGACGCGCTACGGGATTCGCGCGTTCCCAACGGTGTTGCTCATTGACCCGGAGGGGCGCCTGGTCAAGGGCGGGTCGCTGGAGATGCTGATGGAGAAGCTGGGCGTAGGGGGCGGAGGATAGTGCGGCTGGCGATCGTCTGACGACGCCACCCTCGGCGACACCCTCCACAGCAAGCTGTGGAGGGATAACGGACGCGTCGCGACATGAGAATCAATCTGCAGCCTGCCGCCAAGTCAACTGCGCTTCCTAAAGAGCCAGTTCAGAATCTCAGAGACAAGAATGGCTGCGGAAACGATGACAAGGAATAGAAGCGTGGCTCTGAGGCGTTGCGAGGCGGGCTGAGCCCGAACAAACGCGACACCGATGAACATCGAAGAGAGCAGGTAGAAAATCCACTTCTCGCGTACGCTCACTTCTGGATCTCTCCGGTACCAATTCCGACGCAAGGTGGCTTCCTCGCAACCACGCGGCACCCGAGTGGGGGCTTCTCACAAGGGCACGAGAACGGGTCTGCCATTCCCATACCACAATTGCAGCAACATTGCGGGAGGTCCTTGGGCCATGGATACGTCCCGCCTAAACGCGCTACCCCGCAATCCGGGTCGTCACGGTGGAATTCGCAGTGGCACATGCCTCGGCACGACCTGTGCGCGAGTATCCCGCCGATGATCACGCCGATCCCCTTCCCCACTATCCCGCCCACGATGACCCACGCTGCCGTACAACAACTAATGCAGGTATCCTCCGTCCAGCCAAAGATGAGAACCAAGGCCAAGCATGTTAGCCCGGGGAGTACTGCTTCGCGAACAGGTTTCCAGGCTTGAGACCCCCGGGATCAATCGCCATCGTCGCCGAGTTCTCAACGTACCCATACAGGTTCAAGTTCGGCACGGGGTCCCAACTCCAGAACCTACCGTGGGCTGGCGAGTAGTACCGCACGCCGAGCAGCAGCAGGCCGGAGGCGCTTCCCATCGCGCCGTCGTCGTAGTAGCCGTACTGACCCACATAGCGAAACGGATTGGTTGAGGAACCGGTTGAGGATTCAAGTACGCCAAACGCGTTGTACTCGTACGTGTCCTGAACCGCCTCGCTCGAATCAGTCAGGGCGCGAGTCGAGCCTAAGCCGTCGAAGTGGAAGTACCGCTTCGTCCCCTCGCGGTTCGTCGAGATCAAACCAAGACCCCAAGTGTTCACAGCCTTGATCGTAAATGTTCCGCCGACAAGGGTGTACTCCATCAGAATCTCGCCCGTCAGCTCGTCGTGAACGAACTCAGTCCAGTCGCTCGCCCCCGCGAGCTTGCTTCTCATCCTTCTGCCGAGACCGACGCGCCCGCCGCCCTCGCGGCGAGGGAACCTCCTGCGGCTGCTTCGTGCGGCACGACGAGGGCCACCTGACGGATGTGGACTATCCCGGCACGACGAACGACGACGAGCATCAGTATGAGGGGTTGGAATCACCATCGCCTCACCCTGCTCCTATCTTACCCTTCACTACGAGCGAGCGGGGCGAGGGGTTTCGGTCTTTAAACGCCGCGGCCGAGCCTGATACCCTCCACAGCAAGCTGTGGAGGGATAGCCAAGAGCAACAGCCCGAGCCAGATACCCTCCACAGCAAGCTGTGGAGGGATAGTCGAGAGCAACAGCCCGAGTCCGATACCCTCCACAGCAAAGCTGTGGAGGGATAGGACCTGTCAAGGGATAGGAAACGGATGCGGTGGCGCGCCCCCAGAAGCGCCGGCGACTACTGCAGGTCGGCGTGGCGCTCGCCGTGGAGTGCGCCCCAAACAGCGCGAGCGCGGAGCGCGAGGCGGGCGAACGAATCGAAGTCGAGCGTCTGCGCACCGTCCTTCACGGATGACTCGGGGTCGGGGTGCACCTCGACAATCAGGCCGACCGCACCCGCAGCGACGGCCGCCAAAGCGAGCGGCTCAACGAAGCGTCGCACTCCGGCGGCGTGGCTCGGGTCGGCGAGAACCGGAAGGTGCGTGCGTGTGCGCGCGGCGGCGATGCCCGAGACGTCGAGGCTTGCGCGCGTCAGCGGGTCGAACGAGCGGATTCCGCGCTCGCAGAGAATGATGCGCTCGCTTCCTGCCACCGCGATGTGCTCTGCCGCGTTGAGCCACTCATCAAGTGTTGCGCCGAAGCCGCGCTTGAGCAGCACGGGCGCCCCGGAGCGTCCGACCTCTCGCAGCAGGTCGAAGTTCTGCATGTTGCGTGCGCCGACTTGCAGGATGTCCGCAGCTTGGGCAACCCGCTCCACCTGTGCGGGCGACATCACTTCGGTAACGACGCCCATATCCATCTCCCTGCGCACGGCGGCAAGCGCCTGTAGCGCCTCTTCGCCGCCGCCCTGGTAGCTGTAGGGCGATGTGGTTGGCTTGAACGCACCCCCGCGAAGGAACTGCGCACCCGCCCGGCGCGCGACCTGTGCCGTCTGCAGCAGCGCCTCATACGTTTCGACGGTGCAAGGCCCGGCGATGAGAGCGAGGTCGTCTCCACCGAAGCGAAAGCCCCTGACGGCGAAGGGCTTCAAGGCGTCGCCGCCGACCTTGGGGATCAGCGTCTCCAGCCCACGCACGTCGGCAACCCATTCATTGGCTTTCACTTGGCTTGTCAAGTCGAGCGGTGGCGTCTGCCAGTGCCTGTCGGCGATGAGCATGACTACGCGGCCGGCGAACACTTCGGCGACATCGCATCCCTCGGTGAGGAGGAGCGTGCGGATTCGCTCGACCGCCTCTCGCGGGGCGCCAGGGAGGAACTCGACGATCATTCTTTTGGCAGGCTCTCCATCACTTCTTTCAGCGCGGCCTCGAAGATGTTCAACTCCTCGTCGGTGCCGACGCTCACGCGAACGCAGTCGGCGCAGCCGAACACGTCGCCGGAGCGGATGATGACACCTTTGGCGAGGAGGCTGCCGCACAGCGACGCCGTGGGAAACGGGAAGCGCCCCCAAACGAAGTTGGCGTAACTGTTCGCGACGCTCGCGCCAGCCGCGGTGAGGATGTCGGTCAGCCGCGCGATACCGCGTCGGTTCTGCTCGATGCTCCTTTGCAGGTGCTCTTCGTCGCTCAGAGCGGCGACGGCGGCGGCTTGCGCCAGGGAGTTCACATTGAACGGCTCGCGCACTCGCTCGACTGCTTGCACCCACTCGGGCGGCCCGAAGAGGTACCCGACGCGAAGACCGGCGAGGCCGTACGTCTTGCTCAGCGTGCGCAATCCGACGACCGGTCTTCCCTCGTGCAGAAGTTGATGCGCGCCAACGTAGTCGGGGCTATCGCAGAACTCGTGGTACGCTTCATCGAGCACGACGACCGTCCTCTCGGACACGTCGTCGAGAAAGCGGCGGAGGCGTTCGCCGGCGACGATCGTGCCGGTTGGGTTGTTGGGGTTTGCGATAAACAGGAGCCGGGTTCGGTCATCTACTGCCACCGCCATCGCATCGAGGTCGTGCGCGTCGGACTCATCTAAGGGAATGAGACGCAACTCCGCGTCTGCGAGGTGCGCGGTGGCGTAGTAGCGCACGAAGGAGGGGTGGGCGGCGACAACGTTGTCGCCACGCTCGAGGAACGCCACGCCGAGGTAGTGAATCAGCTCATCGCTCCCGTTGCCGACGGAGATCTGCTCCGCGGGCAGGCCGATGCGGCTGCTGAGCGCGAGGCGCAAGTCGGCTGCCGCGGCGTCGGGGTAAAGATGTGCGCGCTCAGCGGCGGCTCGGATCGCCTGCACGGCGCGGGGCGATGGGCCGAGCGGGTTCTCGTTGCTGGCGAGTTTGATAATCTTTTGGAGTCCGAACTCCCGCTGAACCTCCTCGATCGGCTTGCCGGGCGAATAGGGCTGCAGGCGCTCGAGGTTCGGTCGCGGGGAGGTCGGCATGGGGGCGATTTTGGCGCATGCGGGCGCGCGCCGGGGAGAAGGTTCTCCCCGCCGTGGCGAGGAGGCGGAGGCTCCAGTTTTCCGGCAATCGTGCTTGGGTTTGGGGGCTGAGTAGCCGACAATTCAGCCGGGAACGAATCCTTTCCAAGGAGGTGCAAACCATGCAAGTCAACCTTGCAGCCACTGCTCTGAGCGCCCTGGGGCTGGAAGCCATCGTGGGCGGGAAGGGCGAAGAGGCGTCTGAAGTCGCTTTTGCCTCTCAATCCGAGGCGGCGGCGACGACGCCGACACAGAAGGACCTGACGACGGTGGACGAGGCGCTGGCTTCGGCGCTCGCTCGCGCCTTTAATGGCGCGCCCGAGACCGAGGCGAAAACGCAACCCTCGAACACCCAGGCAGGCGCGGAGGCCGACACGGCTGACGCACCTATTCTTACTACAGCGGCGGAGACGATGACCGAAGGCACGGAAGCGGCGTCCAGCAAGACGCCCGCGCTCCTTGCTACGGCCGTCGGTGATGTCGCTCTGACTCAGGAGTCGGACCTGGCTAACCTTGGCACGACAGCCGCCGGCACGCCGGTGGCGCTCGAGGCGCAGGAGACTTCAGTTGCGGGCGCCTCGACCGTGCCCCCGCACGCAGACCCGGAGGTGGACTCGCCGCTTCCCGCATTCGTTCCGGCGGAGGAGAGCGAGGCAGCCAACGGGCACAGGTCGCCTGCTGCGCCTGAGACCGAGGCGGCATCCGCTCCGGCGAAGCCAAATCCGGATCACGCGACCGCGCCTGTGGCGACGGTGCGCGAGCGCGCGTCTACCGAATCAGCGAACGCTCCTGAAACGACGGTGCGACCGCTGCCTCCTCGCCTTGAGAGCATGCTGAGCCGCATGCCGACCGACCTGCGCGAGGCGATTACCTCGGTGCGCGAGATGGCGCACACGATGCTGAGTCGCGGAGCGCGGGTCGGAGAGGTTGTCTCGGCGATTCGCGCCGCGGTCGCCGCGGCTGTGCGCGAGAGCGCGCCTCCTGGAGTCGCGACGCACGTTCGCGCGAGCACCGGAGCCCTGATTGCCGATGTGGTTGCGCAGTTTCGCCGCGGGGGAATCGTGCGTGAGCCTGTGACTTCGGTTGCGGAAGCATCCACGACCGCGGAGGCGACGCGCACTGCTCAGACTGTTGCGGGCGACACGCCGCCTATGCATGAGACGGAGGCGGCGTTCGCCGACTCTCCGCTTCTCTCGAAGGGCGGCGAGCGAGCCACGACGGACGTCGCCACCCTCTTCCAGCGGGAGAGCTCGGAGGCGACCGTAACCGTCGAACCGACGAAGACGACGGTTGCACCGGAGCCGACCGGCGAAGTGCCCTCGGATGCGAAGGGGACGCCTGTCGGCACTCCGATGACAGCCGCGCAGTCGTCCGACGGCACGACCATCGCGCAGCGAGCGACGGAGGCGCGATTCGCGCCCGTCATTCAGAAGGTGACGGAGCAGATCGCAGACCTGGTGTCTTCCTCGAGGAAGTCGCTTACGTTGCGTCTGGACCCGCCTGACTTGGGGTCGGTGGACATCACGATCCACTCCCGCGGCTCGAAGATCGAGGCGCATGTGCTGGCGTCGAACGCCGACGTTCGGTCGGCGCTTCAGGTGAACCGCCACGCGCTGACCGAGGCTTTAGCGCAGCACGGGCTTGAGTTGAGCAGCCTCTTGGTCGGAGACGACCGGAGCGGCTCATCGGCTCATCGCTTCACGGAAGCGGCGAATCAAGCGCCTGCGTATCGCTTCGAGTCGGAGTCCGCGGTTGCGGAGGCGGTCGCTCGGTCGGCTGCTCGATGGAACTGGGCCTCGACGGCGCTGGACCTGAAGGTTTAGGAGGAACGGATGGAGATACCGGGCGCACGCAACGACTACATCCTTCCGACGCCACCGCCGCCGAGGGACACGTTCTTGGACCAAAGCGCGTTCCTGCGCCTGCTGACGGTTCAGTTGGCGACGCAGGATCCGCTGCAGCCGATGAACGACCGTGACTTCTTCGCGCAGTTGGCTCAGATGGGGATGGTGCAGGGGTTGGACCGCCTACAGCGGAACCTCTCGCTGACCCAGGGCGCGTCTCTTATCGGCAAGCGGGTCGAGGTTTCGGCTCCGGTTGCCGATGATATCAACGGCGGCAGAGTGTTCGGCGTTGTCGAGTCGGTGGTCGTGGACAACAACCGCGTGTTCGTGGTTGTGAACGGCGGCCGCTACCCGATGGAGGACATCGTGACGATTCTGCCGGAGGCGCCATGAGCGATCCGATTGTGAATCCGCGAGTTCATGAACTGCTTCAGGGGACGACCGTCGCCCCGCAGCAGCGGCGGGACACGCGCGCGGCGGAGAAGCCTTTCGCCAAGGTCCTCGAGGAACAGCAGGGCTTGCGACTTTCCGGGCACGCGGAGACGCGTCTTCGGAGTCGGGGCATCGAGTTGAACGGCGAGGACTGGGCGCGCATCCGCGAAGGCGTGGACCGCGCCGCAAGCAAGGGGAGTCGGGAAAGCCTGATTCTTGTGAACGACGTTGCTCTTGTCGTCAGCGTGAAGAACCGCACGGTCATCACGGCTGTGGCGAAGGAGCAACTGAGGGAGAACGTGTTTACGAACATTGACAGCGCAGTCATCCTGTAGGGAGCCGGACCCGCGCCTGCGTACCGCAGCCGGGAGGCACCTCGGATACCGACAGTGAAGACGATGCTGTCGCTGACAACCAAACTACAACCATGGAGGTGCAATCAGAATGCTTCAGGCATTACTCGCTGGCGTAGCCAGCATCCGCGCGCAACAGACGCGCATGAACGTCATCAGTAACAACCTGGCGAACGTCAACACGACGGCATTCAAGGGAAGCCGCGTTACGTTCCAGGAGATTGTCGCGCAGACGATTCGCGGCGCGAGCCGCCCGCAGGCGGGAAGCATCGGCGGTACAAACCCGGTGCAATATGGCCTGGGTGTTGCGGTCGCGGGCACGGACGTGAACCTCGACCAAGGCTCGCTGCAATCAACGAACCGACAGACGGACCTTGCGATTCAGGGGACGGGCATGTTCCTCGTCTCGAACGGCGAGAGAGTTGCATACACCCGCGACGGGTCGTTCGACCTCGACGCGGAAGGCTCGCTCGTCATGCGCAGCACCGGTGAGAAACTGCTGGGCTGGCCTGCGGACCTCAACGGAGACATTGACACGGGCACGCCGATTGACGCTTCGAGTTCCATTCGCATCCCAATCGGCTCGTTGAACGCTGTGCAGGCGACGACGCGCGCAACGTTTGCCGGCAACCTGAATTCGGAAGCCGGCCCGGCGGACGTGTGGCAGACGCGATTCCGTGTCTACGACACGCTCGGCACGTCGCATGACATTGACATTGAGTTCAACAACCACGTGGTCAGTCCGCCAATTCCACCGGCTCCTCCGGGAACCGTTGCGAGTTGGGATTGGGTCGCGTTGGAAAACGGCAATCCCGTCGGCTCATCCACCACCACAGGCGAGCCGCTGTACTTTGACGCGGACGGCAATCTCATCAACGCGGGCGCAACGCAGAACCTGGACATTCCCGGTTCGGGCGGTTCGCCGAACTTCCTCGTGGGACTAAACTTCGACGGGATCACCCAGTTGGCGACCGACAGCCAGTTGCAGTTGGCGAGCCAAAACGGCTTCCCGCCCGGCTCGCTGGCGAACTTCACCATCGGCGTTGACGGCACCATCACCGGGTTGTTCACGAACGGTCTGACCCGGGCGTTGGCGAGAATCGCGATGGCGATCTTCCCCAACCCCGCCGGTTTGGAGCGCATCGGGAACAACCTGTGGCGAACGACCGACAACTCGGGCACAGCCACGATTGGCTCACCCCGGTCGGGCGGCCGCGGCGGCATCACCGCGGGCTTTCTCGAGCAGTCGAACGTGGACATCGGCAACGAGTTCACGGAGTTGATCGTCACGCAACGTGGATTCCAGGCGAACACTCGAATCGTGACCACGGTTGACGAGATGTTGCAGGACCTTATGAACATGAAGCGGTAAATGCCTCGCTGAACCGCTCGCTCGGCCTCCCGCCTGCCCGACGGGGGGCCATTGCTTTTGCGGGATACTCCTCTTACAACTGATGGTTCTTTGGAGGTTCGGAAGAGTTTTCGGTAAGTCTGCCCCATTTGCGCACAAGGTATGCCACACTAAGGGCGAGAGGAGGCAGAAGAATGACTTTGGCTTTGATAGCCGCGCTCGTCGGACTGAGTCAGGCAGGTGACGTCGTGCTGTGGGACAACGACCTTCAGGCAAACGGCGTGTCGGGCATGGCGGTGTCAGGTCCGCGCTTCCCGACGACGCGCGTTGCAGACGACTTCATCGTTCCAGACGGTCAGAGGTGGCACATCAAGCGCTTCACCTACGTTGCAGCCAATGAGCCGACTTGGAAGGACGGAGGCATCTCCGAGATCTGCGTGTGGTCTGATAGCGGCGGCCGTCCGGAGAAGACGGTAGCAGAAGGAATCTCCCCGCACTCGCGATCGTTCCAAGCGGTGATTGATGGGATGGACTGCTACATCTACACGGTGAAGGGGCTTGACATCGTGTTGCCGCCGGGCCGCTATTGGATCGGCCCGCACCACCCCGAGGCGAGCGGCGAGGGAACCTCATGGTGGATGACGTCAGGCGGCGGAAAGCGTGAGCCGGCGAACCTTCAAGGTTGGGTCTCACACGACTACCAAGACGGTAAAGGCAATTGGACGCCACTCGACGGCAACGGCTGGGATGGAGGCTACTGGCATCAAGCATTCCAGATCGGGGGCAGGGTTCTCCGGGGAGGCGAGTAATGACAGGGATACTGATTGCGGTTGCAGCGTTGGCGTCGCCTGTTCCGGCAGGCGGCAACGCGAATCAGCAGGATATGCTTTGGGACAACCAACTCATAACGAACGGTGTTATGGCGAGGGCGGTATCTCCGCCGGCGTTTCCGAACATTCGCGTGGTGGACGACATCTTCGTATCACCGGGGACGGTGTGGCACATCGAGTCCCTGACGGCGGACATTCTGGAGGATTCGCTTTGGGACAGCGGCGGCCGCATGTCCGTTTACGTGTGGCTATCTGACGGCAACCGACCTCGAAACGGAAACGTAAACATGATCGCATTCTCGGAGAGGGTGGTCGAGCGCTTCCGCACCGGTAACTCCTATTTCGGTCGCCCTGACTTCCACCACACGGCTCGCAACCTGGACATCACGCTGCCGTCAGGCCAATTCTGGATCGGCATGCGTCACCCGCTGGGAGGCGGCTCGGGCACCGCATATTGGTTCACTACCAATGTGGCAGGTACGGACGGCGAGGGGACTTCGACGGGCTTCTTCAGCCTTGACGCAGGGGGTACATTCAACCCGGAAGGTAGCGGGTGGCACCACGCGTTCGAGGTTAGAGGGCACGAGGAGCCGACGGTCCCAGTTACCCTGATTCAAGTTCTGCGAGGGGAGAGGGTTTCGGGCGCCACCATCTCCATGGCACGCAGCGACGATGACCGGTACGTCATCAGCGCTCGGCGACCTACCGCGGTCGGGCTACCTTCCGTCGAGGTAATCGTCGAGGGCCGCGCCACCGCCGGCGACGTGACGTGGACTTCCTTCACGCTCGAGAGCAAGGCCACCGCGGGACCGGTGCGGCAGCGAATCGAGTTGTGGAGTTTCGACACCAACAACTGGCACCTTATGCACGAGCGGATGGCGATTGCCGACGACTTCTTCAGCTTCCGCCGCCTCCGAGCGAGGCAAAACGAGTCGCCGGGGCGGTACGTTTCGGCGAACGGCACCGTTCGAGCGCGACTGACGTGGTACGACTTGGGGGTTACCAGCGTCGGCTGGACGGTTCAGATCGACCAAGCAGGATGGCACGTGGTGGCGAACTAATCGAGCGAGGAGAGAAGGACGATGAAGAGAAGTATGGCCAACGATACGAGGCTCCTCGGATTGCGCATGCCTTCGCCCTGCCTTTCGTTGCTCCCGCTGTTGCTCCTTACGCCAAGTCCAGACCAGCGTGATGTGCTGTGGGACAACCACATCACCATCAAGGGCGATGTGTTTGCACGAGCGATATCACCCCCTCTTTGGCGAGACATTCGCGTCGTAGACGACGTTCTCATCCCGCAAGGCACTCGGTGGCATGTAACTTCCGCTTGGCTGAATGTAGTCGAAGACGAAGGATGGTCTCCGGGAAGCCGCATGGAGATGTATGTCTGGCGATCCGGTTTTGGAGGTCGGCCGGGCCAGGGCATTGTTGCCTGGCTCAGCGCACCGCTGCGACGGTCAGCAACGGGGAGTTCGTACTTCAACCGACCTGCGTACATCCACGGCATCGAGGGCCTTGTGCTCGAACTGGATACCGGCGTGCAGTGGGTCGGGTTTCGACACCCAGATGCGCCTGGTCGGTACACCGCGTACTGGTTGACGAGCGATAACGTCGACAACGAAGGTCGAGGAAGTACACACTTCTTCAGCGTTGACGGAGGTAAGTCATGGCAGTGGGCTGGCGAGGGCTGGCATAGCTCCTTCATTCTCTACGGATATGAGGAGCCCTCCATCTCGCCGAGTTCGTTTTCAGTAACGCAAGGGCAGCTTGTTTCTGGAGGCACCCTCTCGCTCACTCACAGTGATGATGATCGCTTGGTGATTCGCCCGCGGCGGGCAGCAAATGTCAATACTCCGTCCGCAGAGATCGTGGTACAATCAAGCGCCGGACCCCACCGGGCGGTGACCTGGCTTTCCTTCACCGTGCAGGCTCGGGCGACCGCGCTCGGAGTCGAGCAAGAGGTGGATCTGTGGAGTTTTGACGACCAGCGATGGTTCTCTGTCCACCGCCGGAATGCCGCTACGGACGACACCTTCAGCTTCCGTCGCTTCCGCGTGCCGTCCCGGTACGACGTTGCGCCGCGAAAGTTCGTTTCGCCGGAGGGATTGGTACGGGCCCGGATTCGCTGGTTCGACCGAGGCGTGCCTTCGGTCGGCTGGACGGTGCAGGTGAACCAGGCGGGATGGCACGCCGTCCTCAACTGAACGGGCGGCGTGCGCGCAGGACGCCGAAAGCCGTATAATCGGGCCGTGACTGGAACGACGATTGCCGCCGCCGGGCTGGACCGAGTCCGCGAGAAGGTGGAGCGGGGCGAGCGGCTTTCCTTCGACGACGGCGTTCTCCTGTATCGGCATCCAGACCTGACCGCCGTGGGAGCGCTGGCGAACATCGCGCGCGAACGCAAGCACGGCGACAAGGCGTACTACGTTCGCAATCAACACATCAACTACACGAACATCTGCAACAAGTTCTGCAAGTTCTGCTCGTTCTATGCCAAGAAGGGCGGGCCGGATCCGTATGAGATGAGCCTGGAGGAGGTGCGCAACGTCGTCCGCAAGTACAAAGACGTGCGCATCACCGAGATTCACAGCGTCGGCGGCATCAACCCGCGCATCCCATACGAGTACTACCTCGACTTCATCCGAGTCATCAAGGAGGAGCGGCCCGGGATCCACGTGAAGGCGTTCACCGCCGTTGAGATCGTGCAGATTGCCGAGGTCGGCAAACGGAGCATCGAGGAGGCGCTCGCCGACCTGAAGGAGGCGGGGCTGGACAGCCTGCCCGGAGGCGGCATCGAAGTGCTCAGCGATCGGGTTCATCGCGAACTGTTCGGGAAGAAGCTGAACGGCGAAGAGTGGAAGCGCGTCGCTCGGGCGGCTGCGGCGCTCGGCCTTCCTCAGTACGCGACGATGTTGTACGGTCATATCGAGACCGTCGAGGAACGCGTGGACCACTTAGTGCAACTTCGCGAGTTGCAGGATGAAACGCAGCACTTCCTGTGCATGACGCCGCTGTCGTTCCATCCGGAGAAGACCGAGTTGGAGCACGTGCCGATGCCGACGGGCGAGATGGACCTTCGCAACATCGCGGTTACCCGCCTGATGCTCGACAACTTCGACCACGTCAAGAGCTTCTGGATTATGAACACCCCGGCGATAACGCAGATCGCCCTGTGGTATGGAGCGGACGACTGCGACGGCACCGTGCTCGAGTACGAGATCACGTATGAACTGGGCAAGTTCGGCCATAAGAGCCAAGCTCTGACGCCGGAGAACATGCGCGCCATGATCCGAGAGGCGGGCCGCACGCCGGTCGAAAGGGACAGCCACTACAACGAGATTCCTTACGACGAGGCAGAGGAGCGCCCGGAGCCGAAGCGCATCCCGTTGCCGGTGGTCGGTTAGGCGGGGTCAGCGCTTCGTTATCTTGACTGAGATCATTCGCTGTCCCGAGATGTTCGGCGCGGTGACGTCGAGAATCTGATCTCGGAACTCGAAGCGCAACTTTAGTTTCTTGCCGTCTATCGCGTATTCGCCGTCGGCGGTTCTCACCATCGGCTCGCGACCCCGCGGAGGTGTGGTGTTTACGCTCGGGTCGTCGTCCATGTTGTCGTTGAAGGTGAGGTCGAGTGTAATGCGCCAGCGATTGGTCGCATCCTCGAAGACGTGCCCCACAGAGAGCCACACCTCGCGCTCGACCGTCGGCACCTTCACCCTGCCGTAGGCGAAGTCTCCGCTCTTAGCCTTTATCAGTTCCACGGGTTTCTTCCACGCGAGTTTGGTGAACCCTTTGGGCGGCTCCTGCTGGAGCGCGGGCGACAGCAGGGCAAGGGCTGCGATTGCGGCGGTCATGATGCGATTATGCCCCATTTCGCGCCGACGGGTGGAGCGCTGCCTCGGGCAGCCGTTTTTGGTAGAATCAGGGCGAATGTCCCAGGACAGGATCAGCATCCACGGCGCCCGACAGCACAACCTCAAGAACCTGAGCCTGGAGATCCCCCGCGACCGGCTCGTGGTCATCACGGGCTTGAGCGGCTCGGGCAAGTCATCTCTTGCATTCGACACCCTGTATGCGGAGGGGCAGCGACGCTACGTCGAGTCGCTCAGCGCCTATGCGCGGCAGTTCCTTGGGCAGATGGACAAGCCCGACGTAGACCACATTGACGGGCTGTCTCCCGCCGTGAGCATTGACCAGAAGTCTGCCAGTCGGAACCCTCGCTCGACGGTCGGTACGGTTACTGAGATCTATGACTACCTTCGCATTCTTTACGCGCGGGCGGGCATTCCCCACTGCCCCGGCTGCGGCAAGCCGATCCAGAGAATGACGGTTGAGCAGATCGTAGACGCCACGCTCGAGTTCGGCGAAGGCGCGCGCTTGCAAGTTCTCGCGCCCGTTGTGCGCGGGAAGAAGGGCGAGTTCAAGTCTGTCATCCAAGACGTCGCCAGGCAGGGCTATGTGCGCGTTCGTGTGGACGGCAAGATGTTCGAGGTAACCGACGACATTCCGATGCACCGCTACAAGAAGCACACCATCGAGGCGGTCGTTGACAGGCTCGTGTTGAAGGAGGGCGTTGAGCAGCGCCTGGCGGACAGCATCGAGACCGCGCTGAAGATGGGCGAGGGGCTGGTCACCGTCGGCGAGCCTGATGGAGAGGAGCGGCTGTTCAGCGAGAAGTTCTCGTGCCCTGATTGCGGCATCGCACTCGGGGATATCGAGCCGCGGATGTTTTCGTTCAACTCTCCTTATGGAGCCTGCGACGAGTGCATGGGATTGGGGACGAAGACGGAGTTCGATCCCGAGCGAATCGTTGGAGACCCGAACCTGCCGCTACGCGCCGGCGCCCTTACTCCCTTCGTGCACAAGAACGGCGAGTTGAAGGAGTGGTGGCCAGAACTGTTCGACGCTCTCGGGCGGCACATGGGCTTCGACGCTTCGCTTCCCTTCCGAAAACTGCCGGCGGAGGCGAAGCGGGCGGTGTTCGAGGGCGTGCCGGATAGGGTCACGGTTGTGATGGGCTATGGTGCGAATCGTACGCGCAAGTTCGAGACTTCATTTGAAGGCGTTCTCAAGTATCTGAAGCGGCGCTACGAAACGACTGAGAGCGATTGGGTCAAGCAGGACCTCGAACAGTATATGTCCACGCGACCGTGTCCGAAGTGCGGGGGCAAGCGCTTGAAGGCCGAGGCGTTGGCGGTTACGATTGACGAGCGCAGTATCTCGGACGTCACCGAGATGTCGGTGCGCGACGCGCTTGCGCTCTTCGAGCACCTGCCGAAACGCCTGAGCGAGCGGCAACGCGCAATCGGCACACGCGCGATTCGAGAGATTCGCGAGCGACTCGGCTTCTTGAACGACGTTGGCCTTGGCTACTTGACGCTCAGCCGCAACGCGAGGACGCTTGCAGGAGGCGAGGCTCAGCGCATTCGGCTCGCCACGCAGATCGGCTCAGGCCTGATGGGCGTGCTGTACATTCTGGACGAGCCGAGCATCGGCCTTCACCAGCGAGACAACGCGCGCCTCATCGAGACGCTGCTGCGCTTGCGCGACCTGGGGAATACGGTGATCGTTGTTGAACACGATGAGGAGATGATTCGAACCGCCGACTGGATCATTGACCTCGGTCCCGGCGCAGGCGCTGACGGCGGCGAGGTGGTCGCTGAGGGGACGTTGAAGGAGTTCCTGAAGTCCTCCAGCCTTACGGCGAGGTACCTGCGTGGCGAGGAGCGCATCCCCTTTCCGCCGACGCGCCGCGAGCCGAAGGGCATGCTGCGAATCGAGGGCGCGAGCGGCAATAACCTGAAGAACATTGACGTCGAGATCCCGCTCGGTGTGTTCACCTGCGTTACGGGCGTTTCCGGCTCGGGCAAGTCAACGCTTGTTCAAGACACGCTGTTTCCGAGACTGATGTACGAGGTGTACGGCACGCGGGGCGCATGGCAGCCGCACAAGGGCATCCGAGGCCTGGATGCAATCGACAAAGTGATTGACATTGACCAATCGCCGATCGGCAGGACGCCCCGCAGCAACCCCGCGACCTACACCGGCGTCTTCGATATGATTCGCGAGCTGTTCGCAATGACGCCGGACTCGAAGATGCGCGGCTACAAGCCGGGCCGCTTCTCCTTCAACGTGAAAGGTGGGCGATGCGAGGCGTGCAAGGGCGACGGCATCATCCGCATAGAGATGGTGTTCCTTCCGGATGTGTACGTGCCATGCGAGGTTTGCAAGGGCAAGCGGTACAACCGTGAGACGCTCGAGATTCGCTACAAGGGCAAGAACATCGCTGACGTGCTGGACATGAGCATCTCCGAAGCGCTCGAGTTCTTCTCTCCGATTCCGAAGATTCGCCGGCGGCTGCAAACATTGCACGACGTGGGGCTTGGGTACGTCAAGCTGGGTCAGCCGGCGACGACGCTCAGCGGAGGCGAGGCGCAGCGCATCAAGCTCTCCGCCGAACTCGGCAAGCGCGATACGGGCCAGACGTTCTACATCCTCGACGAGCCCACGACAGGACTGCACTTTGACGACATTCGCAAACTGCTCGGCGTTTTGCATCGTCTTGTCGAGCAAGGCAACACGGTGCTGGTTATCGAGCATAACTTGGACGTCATCAAGACGGCGGATTGGGTGATTGACCTCGGGCCAGAGGGCGGAGACGCCGGCGGCGAGGTCGTCGCTTTCGGGCCACCGGAGGAGATAGCCCGCTGCAAGCACAGCCTTACCGGCACGTATCTCGCCCCGCTGCTCGACCTGCCACACCGTAACGGGAACCGCCGAGCGAAGCGAAGCCCACGGAAGAGGGCGAAGACGCGATGAATCGACAGGCGGAAACGATGCTGACCTGCTTCATCCTCTGGGCGGTCTCACTGCTCGCGTTCGTGATATATCTCATCCTGCGCAGCACGTTCACTTGGGATGCCGTCATCATCGGAATCGTCGCGACCGGATCGCCCGCGTGCATACTTGCGGTCGCGTTCACCGTCATCGGGGCTGACGGCAGACCCACGTCCGCGGCGGAGGCAGCCACACTCTCGGCAGTGTCGGCGCTTCTCATCGTGTCAGCGGCAAGCCTCGTCTTCGCTTTCGCGCCCGAGATGAGCGCGGACCCCGGCACGCGCGGGGCAACCGCCCTCGCCTCCTGGCAGTTGCCGCTCGTGATTGCGGTGGCGCTGTTCCCTGTGCTGTACCTCACGCGCAAGCAAGGCGCCGATTCGGAGGTAGACTAAGCGCGCCCCTATGCTCACGTTCTTCGGGCTGCCCAACTTCCAGCGTGACCGCCTACCGCCGCTGTGCGTGAGCATCGGCGTGTTTGACGGGCTGCACCTGGGGCATCGAGAGGTGGTTAGCGCGGGAATCCGGGACGCTCGCGATTCAGGGATTCCCTGCGCCGCGCTGACTTTTGACCGTCATCCTCTCGCTCTTCTGCGCCCTGAGCAGGCTCCACCGATGTTGTGTTCGCTCGGCGAGCGCTTGCGGCTCCTTGAGGGAATGGGCGTGGATATGGGGGTCGTCATCCCGTTCGAACGCAAGTTCGCTTCGCAATCGCCGGATGAGTTCCTCGGCTCGGTTCTGCGCGAGTCCTTAAACGCGCAGCGTGTCGTTGTGGGGCATGACTTTCGATTTGGCAGGCACCGAGTGGGCGATGCAGCGTGGCTGAGCGAGCGGATACCAACGCGCATCGTGCCCCCGGTTGAACTGGATGGCGAGCGCGTGAGCTCTTCGCGCATTCGCACCATGATCGGCGCGGGCGATGTGGAGGGAGCCGCCCGGCTGCTCGGCAGAAGGTTCAGCATCGAGGGCTTCGTCGTGCCGGGGAACCGGCTGGGGACCACGCTCGGCGTGCCGACGGCGAACCTTTCGCCTATCGAGGGCATTGCCCTGCCTTCGAACGGCATCTACGCCGGCGTTGCGACCGTCGAGGGCGAGGTGTTTCCAGCCGCCGTCAGCGTCGGCGATCGCCCAACCGTAGCGGGTGCGGGCTTTGCCATCGAGGCGCACCTTGTGGACTATGGCGGCGGGTCGCTCTACGGCAAAGCGATGCGACTGGAGTTCGCCCGCCGCCTGCGGAACGAGGAGCGGTTCGATACAACGGACGCGATGGTGGTGCAGATGCGACGCGACATCGAGGAGGTTCGCCACGTCTTGGAGGATGTACATGCCTAAGCTTCCCGTTTGGATTTGGGCTGCGGTCTTCGCGTGCGTCGGCTTGCTCGTGCTCGTGGTGATCAACGTCGTCGCCGTGATGAACAAGCCGGATGACGAGACGCAGATCCTGCAGGCGCTTGAAGAGATGCGCGTCGCCAGCATGGAAGGCCGCCCCGGCGGCGTGCTTGAATACATTTCGGACAGCATCGAACTGCCCGTTCAACCGGAGGATCAATGGATGGGTCGGTCGCCGAAGGCACAGATCGCTCGCTTCCTTCGGCAGGCAGAGATCCGTAGCGTCGAGATTACCGACACGAAGGTGGAGTTGCACGGCGAGTTGGCGCAAGTAACGTGTTCGGTTCGTGCGGATTTGTCGTACCCTGCCTTCGGCGACGTTCCGATTGCGTTTGACCAAGTCGTCATCGAGTTTCGGCGCGAAACGAGCCGGAGGCTGTTCGTCGTGCCGGATTCCACTTGGCGAGTCGTGCGGTTTCAGCCTGTCTCGCTTCCGAGTGTAGACGGGATGCCTCTGCTGTCGAGGTAACCTGAGCCGCATGCTCGATCCACGTGTTACGAAACTGGCAAACCTCTTGTGCGAGCACAGCACGCGACTGAAGGACGGGGACAACCTCCTCATCGATGCGTTTGACATTCCACCCGAGTGTGTCGCGGAAGTGGTACGCGTCGCGCGAGAGCATGGTGCGAACGTCGTCGCGCAGACCTACTCGACGCGCGTGCAGCGGGCGTTGTTGCTGCACATGAGCGAGCAGAACGCCGACCTGTGCGCGGAGGTGGACCGCTTTCGCATGGAGAAGATGGATGCCTACATCGCGCTTCGCGGCGCAGAGAACGTGATGGAGGCAAGCGATGTGCCGACCGCCAACATGAAGATGTGGAACCAGCGGTACGGCGTCCCGGTGCACTTCGAGGTTCGCGTGCCGAAGACGCGCTGGGTCGTGCTTCGCTGGCCTACCCCGAGCATGGCGCAGCAGGCGAGCACGAGCACCGACGCCTTCGAGGACTTCTACTTCCGCGTTTGCACGCTCGACTACGGCAAGATGGCGAAGGCGGTGGAGCCGCTGGTGTCGCTGATGGAGCGCACCGACCGCGTTGAGATAACCGGGCCAGGGACCGACCTCTCGTTCAGCATCAAGGACATTCCCGTTGTGCCATGCGTCGGGCTGCGGAACATTCCGGATGGGGAGTGCTTCACCGCGCCGGTGCGAGATTCGGTGAACGGGACGCTGCAGTTCAACACAGACACGCTTTACCAGGGCAAACTGTTCAAGAAGCCGCGACTAACCTTCAAAGATGGTCGCATTGTTGAGGTGAGCGCCGCAGAGATGACCGACGCGATGAACGAGGTGCTCGACACCGACGAAGGCGCGCGCTACATCGGCGAGTGGAGCCTCGGCTTCAACCCGCACATCCTGCACCCGATGCTCGATACGCTGTTCGACGAGAAGATTGCGGGGAGTTTTCACATGACGCCGGGGAACGCGTATGACGAGGCGGACAACGGCAACGACAGCGCAGTTCACTGGGACATGGTTTGCATCCAGCGCGCAGAGTACGGCGGGGGGGAGATTCGGTTTGACGGAGAGGTGATTCGCAAAGATGGCGTATTCGTCCACCCTGACCTTGCGACCCTGAATCCGGAGTCTCTCGCTTAGGGCGATGCCTGGGTGACCGACGCGAGCCCCTCGCGCGCGGCGTCGTTTTGCGGGTTGATCTCCAGGGCGCGCTGATAGTGACGCGCCGCGAGGTCTTTGCGCCCCGCCTCAAGCAGGCTCTCTGCAACCTGCACCTCTGCCATGTCCCACGGCGGCAAAACCGAGAGGGCGGCTTCTGTCTGCTTGATTCCCTCGTCCACCGAGCCGGTTCGAATCAGCGAGACGCCGAGGCGATACTGCGAGTTCGCATCGCCGCTGTTGAGCCGAAGCGCCTCGCGCAGGTGCGGCAGAGCATGCCGGTAAAGACCCCCGTTGAACAGATGAAGCCCGTAGATGCGATGCTCATCAGCGCCGGCAGCCTTCGGAATTGTGTTCGCCATCAACCGACCGACGAGCGCGTCACGCGTGCTCTCAGTGCGGACGGTGTTAATGGCAGTAACCATCTCCTCCCACGGCTTCGCAGCCAGCGGGTCGGAGGCGACCGCAGACGCGAGCGTCATCGCGGCACTCGCGGCGATCGCGTCGGCGGTTTTGCGGCAAAGTCTCGCAAGCGGCGGAAGCGCGTTGTGGTCGTCCGCAGCGGCGTGGTACACATTCGCAATGCGGAGCAGGGTGCTCGGCGGTGGGCTGTAATTCTGAGCTAACTGCAAGACGTCTCCGAGCACTTCAACGGCGAGCGCGTGGTTTCCAAGGCCGGAGAGGTGCTCGGCAAGGCGCAACGAGACGATGAGCGCTGAATGCTCGCGCACGATGCCGTCCCACCGCCCGGGCCACGGCGCCGCGAGGTTCTCGTTGAGATGAGTGGCATCCTTGAGGCGGCGTGCGTCGGAAGCGAGGTCGGCGGGCGCAATCGCACCCGTGTACATCTTGACGATGCGACCTTTCCCATTGACGAGTATGCTGCTTGGGAGAACGATGTCCTGCTCGCGGTCAACGAGAGTGCGTTGCAGAGCCTGATAGAGCGTCAGCATCTGCTGATCCGCGATTCCGCTATCGAACCAGAAGCCAGCCTCCTGTACCTGCTTGCGCGCCGTTTCGAGGTCCTTCGGTTCATCAACCGTCAGTGCGACGATGCGAATGCCGGCGGCTTCGAGGGACTTGCGCGCGGCCTGGAATTCACCCATCTCCTTCTTGCACGCGGCGCACCATGAAGCCCAGAAGTTGATGAGCGTCACTCCCTCGCCGACGAGGGGCAGCATCTTTCCGTCGAGGGATTTCGCGCTGAGGATAGGCAAGCGGGGGGGATAGGCGAGGACGACGGAGCCCGTGCGCGAGAAGTGCGCCTCGGGGATTCGGTCCTCCGTCCAAGAGAGCGGTTCGTCGAACGGTTGCGCCTTGGCGTCCGCGGTTCCCTCCGTGAGTACGTAGCGGCTGTTCGGTCGGATGCCTTCAAAGGTCTGCGTTACGCCGCTGGGCCAGCGCACGCGAAGGGTGACGGGCGCGCTGCGGGTTCCCAACCCGAAGTGGAGCCACTTGGTTCCTTGGGCAAGGAAGCCCGTCCCTGCCCGGACGGTGTCGTGCAGCGGCTTGCCGGTGCCGAGGACCTCGACGCGGGCGCCGATGGCGTCCTTGTTCGACTGCGTGCCCACCAGGCGGACAGCGATGGAGTTGCCGCCCGTTTCAGTCTGGTTGAGCAGCAGACGGACTTGCGGGCCGGTGCGGTTCCGAAGCCAAACATCAAGGTCTCCGTCCCCATCCCAATCAACGAACACAACGGCTCGCGCGTCGTCAGAATACAGCACCCCTGACACGTAGGAAACGTCGTAGAAGCGCCCGTTGCCGGTGTTGATCAGGGCGACGTTCGGTTCGTGCCCGCTCCAGGAAAGTCCCCGCCGGAGTTGAGCCTGCAATGCGGACCAACTGGTCATGTACGCGGTCGGGTCTTGCCCCTTCACCGGCGATTGCGCCGCGACGCGGCGCCAGAAGAAGCTTCACAAGTCGTCGGCGTCGGTGTTGGTGATAAAGCCGTTCGGGCTGATGATATCCAGCCAGCCATCGTTGTTCAGGTCGCCGAAGTGCGCGCCCCAGGCGAAGCGCCCCATCTCTGTGCGCGTCTCCATGGTCACATCGCGGAAGGAGCCGTCGCCGCGATTCTCGAAGAGGCTGTTGCCGCGAGCGAAGTACTGCAGGTTTCTCTTGAACCCGCCGGTCGGCTTGAACGCTCGTTGATACGTCACGCGGTTGCCTGCCGACGACCACATGTTCGTAACGTACAGGTCCATCAAGCCATCCCGGTTGTAATCACCCCACGATGCGCCCATCCCCGCCGCCTGATCCTGAACGCCGGCTTCTTCTGCACGCTCAACGAAGCGCGCGCCCTCATTCACGTACAGTTGATTCGGGCCGAAGTCGTTGGCGACGTAAAGGTCTTGGTCGCCGTCGTTGTCGAAGTCTTCCCAAGCCGCGGCGAACGTCTGCCGGTTGTTGTTGACGTTCAAGCCCACTTCGTTTGTTACGTTCCGGAATCGAAACGCCCCATCGTTCTTCAGCAGCGTGTTCGGCAGCCCCTGGTCAGAGTCGAAGATAGCCGCGCCGGTCGAGTTTGCCTGACCTGAAGAGGTGTACTCGCAGAGATAGATGTCTATGAAGCCGTCTCGATCGTAGTCCGCGGCAGCCATCGAAGTCAACATGATGACTCGATAGCGAGCCACCGGTTCGAACTTGCCGGTGCCGTCCCCCTTCATGAACAGGACGTGCGACACGGTGCCGACGACCAGGTCTTGGTTGCCGTCGTTGTCGAGGTCGAGGATCAGCGCGCTCGCCGTGTCGTTCAAGAGGTCAGCGCCGGACTGTTCTGAGATGTCCTGCAGCGTGCCCGCACCGGTACGGAGGTACAGACGGTTCGGCAACCCTCCCGGCTGGCAGACGTACAGGTCGTCCAGTCCATCGTTGTTGACGTCGCCGAAGGCGAAGCCGTAGTGCCCGGCGAGCGTTCCGCCCATTGAAAAGTCAAGTCCGCCCCACCACCGCTCGAAGCCGTGCTCAAGTTGCTCGAAACTCTCGACGTCCTTGAAGGCAACCCTTGTAACTTCGCGCAGAAGCGGACGCGCGCGGCTTATCTCCTCGAACTCCTGCACGGTGAGGGACTTCAGCACGGGCTTATCGGGCCCTTTGGAAACGTCCCATGTTGCGGTCCACTTCCCGTTCTGCTGAACTACCTTGGTTGCTGATCGCCCGGCGCCAAGATAGAGGAGGGTCGTTGTGCCTTCGGTTCCAATGACGTCGCTTCGGACGATCTTGAACTTGATCATGTCGACCGTCTCGCCGAGCGCCGCCCGCATCTCGCTCCAGGCAGATGCGACTGCGTCGGGGCCCGTGTCGGAAACCGGCGAGGGCGTGCCTTGGTGAGCGGTAATGCCGTCCCGTGACCATGCGATTTCCAGCCCGTTCGGCCTGAGTTCGGTCAAGGTAGCGGCATCGGCTACAAACTCGGAGATCTCGGCGCCCGAGGCGACCGCCTTGTCAATGGAGGAGAGCGCCTTGCCTGCGGCGCTGTTCAGCGCTTCGCCGGCGCCCAAGTCGGCATCCTTTTTGGGGTCGAAGTAGGTTATCTCCTCGGCGATCTGCTCGTCTAACTTGACGTCAACAGCGCCGAGCTCCTCGGGTCGGTACTCGACCGACGAGGTCTGAGCCTGGTCGCCGCCCGGAGAGCACGCCCCCCAGATCGCCGCCGACAGCAAGAGAAGAGCCAGCTTGCGTACCTGCAATTCACGCCCCCCTTGCACAGGGATGCCTGACTGCAGTTTACACGAAAAGGGGCAAGTGTTGCAACTTGCCCCCCTGTTTCTCGCAATCGCGCCCGAAAAACTGGCAACTTTACCAGGTTGTTCGGATGGTGTACCTAACGACCTTCTGCTCGTCGGGCTGAAGGCGCACGATGTAGCGGAAGGTGTTCGAGTCCATCTTTTCGCTCTGCTGCGACTCAGAGACGATCTCCCAGTCGCTCCAGCCGTGTTCGATGACCTCGACGGTCTCGGCGACCTTCTTTCGATTTCGGACTGTAATCTCGAAGGTCTCCTCAACGACGTTTGACGCGATTCGGCGGAAGGATGTGCGCTTGCGCTCCGCGACGACGTCAAAGGCGTCGCCGATGTAGAGGCGAATCTTTTCCTCGCGCGGCGTGTGGTCAATCTGATCCTCCCCGAGCATCTGCACCTGCCCTGAGGTGTCTCGCTTGTAGACCCTTACCTTGCCCTTGGGCAGGGGCATGCCGAGTCGGTTCTGGTCGCTGTTCGTCACCTCGACAAGGATGTTGACCTTGACGTTTGGGTCGGTTGCGTATCCCTCGCCGGGGCGATACGATCTGCCGTAGCCCGCCCAAACGGAGCGCTGCCCCTCGACGACGAGCCGCTTGGTTACCGTGGCTCCCTGCGCGGAGAGAAGGCTGATCTGCTTCGTCTCTCGGTTGCGCACGGTAGCCGGTCTCCCAAGCGTGTAGAGGTGGTACTCGAACAGGGTCTCTTCGGCAAAGCCGAGGTCGGCTCGTGCCGCCTCCGGCATGCCCACCCCGCCTCGGCCCCCGAACTGGCGTGCGGGCTGGATGCGTCGCACGTCGCCGGCGACGAGTTTGAGCGTCGCGTTGTTGTAGGTCGCTCCGGACTGGTTGTTGATGGTGACCCAGCCGTTGAGGTCCGCCATCGTGTCGTCCGCGCTCAGCGTGAGCACGTAGTCCGCCGACCAAGTGATGTTCTCCGTCAGGTAGGCGAGTTCGATGTTTCTTGCGCCGCCGGTCGGCGCGAGGATGTCCCACATCAGCGTGGGCTTGCTGATGAGTCCCTCCGGAAGTTCGAGCACTTCGATCGTTCCCGTGGGGTTGAGGATGAACCTGCCATCGTCCGTTTGCAGCACCAGGCCGCTGTACGTTTGCATTGCGCCACTCCCCGTGTTGACGACTCTGCCGGGAGCGCTCAGGAGAACGCCTTCAGTCGTTATCAATTGCCCTGAATCGAGCAGTTGTCGCAGGCGGATGCGCTTACCGATGGACTTCGCAAGGATGCTCTCCGGCGAGAGCAGGTCGTACTGGTAGTTCTGTTCCAGCACCTCAATCGGCCCGCCGGTGAGCGGTCGAATCGTTACGCTGGTAGGGTCGATTCTCTCGGCGACGTCTTCGATGCGCAGCTCCTGCCTGCCCTGCTGCAGGTTGATGAAGCGGATCTCTTTGACCAAGCCGAAGTTGGCGTTATAAATGGTGATTTCGACCGATTGCGGCGCGGCGGCCACGATCAGTCCGGCGATCGTCAGTGTCAACATTCTTTCTCCTCCTTGTTCTCTTGGACGTTACGAGCGCATCGCACAGTTACGCAAGCTGAAACTAATAGACGGCGAGGGTGGGGTCAACCTCTCGCGCGTAGGCGTTGATTCCGCCCTCGACGTTGTAGACGCTCTTGAATCCCCGCCGCATCAGGTACTCAGCCACCTCCTCGCTCCTCGCGCCTACTCGGCAAAGAACGAGGATCTCCTGCGCCGGGTCGAGTTCGCCGATGCGCTGCGGGATCTCGTCCATTGGGATATGACGACAGGGCTCCAGTTTCGATACAAGCAGTTCCTCCGGCTCGCGGACATCGAGCAGGACTGCCCCCGCGGCGAGGCGCTCTCGAAGGACGCTAGGCGGGACGCTCTGGACGCGCGTCAAAGTTTGCGTTCGCGGCGGAGAGCATGACACGATCGTATCGTGAAGCGTGTGGATGGTCGGCCGCTCGCCGCAGACCGGGCAAGAGGGGTCCCGCTCGACCTCGAAGCATCGCGCCTCAGCCTTCAGCGCGTCGAAGAACAGCAGCCTTCCGACGAGCGGCTCGCCCACGCCGAGCAGCAACTTGAGCACCTCGTTTCCCTGAATCGCGCCGAGGATGCCGGGCAGCACGCCGAGCACGCCCGCCTCGGCGCAACTCGGCACGCTCCCGGGCGGGGGCGGCTCTGGATAGAGGCAACGGTAGCACGGCCCGCCGGGCGCAGCGAACACCGACGCCTGACCTTCAAACCGGAAGATGGAAGCGTAGGCGTTCGGCTTGCCGAGCATCACGCATGCGTCGTTGACGAGGTACCGAGTTGTGAAGTTGTCTGTGCCGTCGGCAACCACGTCGTACTCTCGGATGAGGCCGAGCGCGTTCTCGGCGGAGAGATGCGCGTCGTGTTCGACGATTTCGATGTATGGGTTGTAGGCGCGCAACTTCTCGGCGGCGCTGACGGTTTTCTTCCTGCCGATGTCGGTGTGAAGGTGAAGCGTCTGTCTCTGAAGGTTTGAGGCGTCCACCTCGTCGAAGTCCACCAGCCCGATGCGACCGACGCCCGCGCCCGCCAGGTACCACGCCACCGGCGAGCCGAGCCCACCAAGCCCGACGACGAGCGCGGAGGAGGCCTTCAGTCGCTCCTGCCCCTCGATGCCGACCTCGGGAAGGATGAGATGTCGTGCATAGCGCGACCGCTCCTCGGCGTTCAGCGGTGGGCGGTTGGTCACAATCTACGATTATGGTCGCACGGTATCCGGTTGTGCTCGCGAGCGAAAGCCCCCGCAGGCGCGAGTTGCTGGCGAAGATGTTCGACGAATTCGATGTTGTGCCCTCGGGTGTTCCTGAGGATATGCCTGCATCGGGCGAGCCTGAAGTCATTGCCAAGCGCCTCGCAAGGTCAAAGGCGCTCGGCGTCGCCCTCGCCCGGCCCGACGCGCTGGTCATTGGCGCCGACACGGTTGTCGCAATCGGTGACTTGCTGCTCGCGAAGCCGGAGACGCGCGAGGACGCAGTGCGGATGCTGATGATCCTCAGCGGACGCGAGCACACCGTTACCACGGGCGTCGGGCTCCTATGGCCAGGCCGTCAGTACGCCTTCGCAGACACCGCCCGGGTCCGATTCCGCCGCATCTCCCCCGACGAGGCGACCGCCTATGTCGAGACCGGCGAGCCGATGGACAAGGCCGGAGCGTATGCGATACAGGGCGGAGCGGCGCGGTTCGTCGAGTCGGTGGAGGGCGACACCGACACCGTCATAGGACTGCCGGTCGCCACCCTGCGAGAAGCGCTGATACGGTTCCGTCTCGCGGTGGAATTCGCCGAGCGTTAGCCGCCGGGAGGTGGCGGGTCGCTGAACCGCTTCCGGGCGCGCTCCTTCGCTTGCTCCATCTGCCGCCGCAACTCTTCAGGTAACGAGTCGAACGGCCCGAACTCCGCTTTGGGGTCGGAGGTCGCGCCGCCGGCCCTGACCGTGAAGATGTCGTTCGGGGAGAGCGCAATCTCGAAGGTGTAAGCCTCGAGGGTGGCTGCGCGGAAACCAGCGAGCGCAACCGAGTCGTCCTGTCCGAACGCCTCCGCAAAGCCGTACGCTTCGGGGGACATCGCGAACGAGAACGCGGGCTGGCCGCCGAACGCGAGTTGCACCTCCAAACCTTGGCGCACTCCGTGCTGAAGGCGAATCTCGGACCCGGACGGGATACCGGCTGGAAACCGTTGAGTGAATTCGTCGTCGGGTTGCTCGCCTTCAGAGAACATATCTTTCATTGCGCTCTCCATCGTGGAGGAGAAGATGTCCTCCATGTACAGGCTGAGCTGGAGCGGCTCGTCTTCTACGAGGTAGAGGTACCGGTCGAGGTGCCCACGTGCTTCGGTCGGTAACAAGTCGCGCGTAATCGTCCGCCCCTGTTTCAGCGCCTCCTTCAGCGTCGGCGAGAGGCTGCCCCACATGCGACAGAACGAGATGCCGGGCAGGTCAAATCCGCCCTCCATCAATGTGCCCAGGCTGAACATTGCGAACATGATCGCGGGTGATGTCGCCTGCCGGTCGGTGAGCCGCAAGAGAGCGGAGGAGAACGAGTCGAACGTGATGCCGCCGAGTCGCTCTTTCTCTCCGAGCAGCCGTTTCAGGACGCTGCGAGGAACTGTTGTCGCGCGAGCGAGCGCGTAGGGCGACGTGCGAACTGTGATCCAGGGACCGGAGTACGACCAGCCGGCGGCCATAGATCTTGCCATCGAATCGAGGAACGAGGCAGGGCTGTCCGCAGACACTCCGAAGGCGCCGAACCCGCCCATCGCATGCGTGTCATACGCATCGGAGATGTAACACACGTCCATGGCCTTCGCGAACTCCACCATCACGTCGCCGAACATTTGCAGCGGCTCGGAGGAGCCGAACAGGTTCTTCAGCATGTCCACCATGACGAACTCGTCCTCGCCGCTCGACGCAAGCACGAACTTCTTGACCGTGTCGGGGGCGGACCAGGCTTCCTCGAAGCGCGCGGGCAGACCCTCAGGGCGCTGCGGCTTCGGTTCGGCTTCGGCGGCATCGGGTTCTTCGTCAAACATGCCGGCCGCGTAGCCGAACAAGCCGGGCTCCTCGCTGTGGAGGATCGTGCCGTTCCCGCTCAGGAATTGAAAGGAGACGTTCGGGCCGGGCTGTTGCATCAAGTAGAAGAAGCCTCGTCCCGTTCGTCGCACGACAGCACGCACGGCGCGAACCGCTTGCGGGTCGAATTTACGATTCGCCTCCGGAGCCTCGGGCATCTCCATGTCGTCGAAGAGAACGTCGTTGAACTGTGCAATCTCTTGCACCAGAGCCGGCAACTGCTCGGTTACGGCGCTCGGCATCGGACGCTGCAGCGCGGTCGGGTGCGTTGAGTACACCAACTTGCCGAGCCTTTCGAGGTCGAGCGCGTCGCGCGTGCTCATCTGGGCGAGGAAGAGAGCCTCCAGCCGTGCGCCGGGGGACACCTGTTCGCTGAGCTCCATAAGCCTGTTCCAAATGCGATAGTCCTCCTCGCTTTTGTCGTCAGGCATCTCAGCGATCTTCTTTTGCAACTCAGCGAGTTCGGCGCGCAGCTTTGCAAGAGCCTCCGGCGTACTCGCTTGGAGACGCTCTTGCGCGGTCTTCTTCGCGCGTTGGAACGGCTCGAGGATCAACTGCTCCAACTCGCGCTTCTCCTGGGCGGCAGATTCGGCGGACTGCGCGAGCGTGTAGCCGTCGTCTGCCTTACGCCACTCCCATCCGAAGTGCAGTGCGATGCGCGCGAGCACCTCGTGCGCAGGTCGCTCCTTCGCATACAGCGTGATCAAGTCTTCACGGAGATCGTCTTGGACCTTGAGAGCGACCCCGGTGCGTTGCGCGAGGTCGTCGAGGACCTCCTTCATCGTCTTGACGGAGGCTTCAATCGAGATGGGCGGTTTCAGTCGATCGTCGAGGGAGAGGTCCGCCTGAGGAGCGGCGGACGCCAGTGCAAGGGCGCAGCCCAGTAGGATAGTCATCGGTTTCTCTTTCCCCGGCGAGGGGGTTCAGCCCCTATTGTGGCATAGAGGCGACCGGCTTCGGAGCGGGCAAACCCGTCGGGCTGCCCTACGCGCTACTTCTTCCTCAACTTCGCCAGCCCTCGCTTGAGGGTGTTCATTTGCCCGAGGTGGTAGCAATCGTGGATCGCGATTCGCAGCAGAAGGTCAACCGCCTTCTCGTCGGATGCGCACTTGTGCGTGCTGAACCCTTCTCCAGCGAACCACCGCGCTCGTTTGACGCCCTCGATGAACTGTCTCCGCGGCGTGGCGTACTCGGAGGGGTCCGGCTCGCGCCAATCGTTCTTCCAGACCTCCATGCTTGGCGGGCGCGGCGTACCTTCCAGCATCTTGAGCCAAATGTCCTGCCAGTAGGCGGCGTGGGCGAGGTTCTTGACGAGGGGGTAGGGGAACGCATCCACCTCGCGTACGGCGTCCTCCTGTTTGAGTCGAAGCACGCCTTGCGGGGTCGGAATGTCCCAGCCTTCGAGGATTTGCTGAAAGAGTCGGTCGAGGACTGCTTGTGTCGGGTTCACGGGTGATTGTATACCCTCGCTCCAACGCCTGGCTCGGAGCCGTCAATGGCGCGGAGGCGGTGTGCGCCGCGCTCGCTCCGCCTCGATGGCGCGCTGCAGCCGCTGGCGAACGTCGCCCGGCAGCGCCTCCAACGGCCCGGGCTTCACCGACGTGTCCACGCTTGATCCCCCGAACACCAGCCGCACCGTGGCACTGTTTGGCAAGGCGAGGTCGAGGCGCATCAGCTCAAGGGTCGATGGTCGAAGGTTTCGTCCGTAGTGCGGCAGCAAAGTTGAGGGACACGCTGGCATCAAGGCGCTTGTCAGCCCGAAGGTCCGCCCCTTGAGACGTAGCAACCATTGCGACCGCTACGAGGAGGGCAAGGACCATGCGCCTATTCTACCAGGAATGTGGTGTCGTCCTCGACGAGCGGAGCCGTGCCGGCGCTCGGACTGAAGCTACTGCGGCAGGTGGAACGACTCCATCGCCGCCTTCACGTCGTTGATGAAGTTCGCCGCGCCGACGCCGTTGATGACCCGGTGGTCGAACGTCAGCGACAGCATCACCATCTCACGGAAGTCGAAGCCGCCCATCTTCGGAATCGGCTTGTGGTACGACTCGCCCAAGAACAGAGTCGCGACAGCGGGCGACACGACCACCGGCACCGCGTTGCGAAGCCCGAACGCGCTCATGTTCGTTATCGAGAGCGTGGTCGCTTCGGTCGCCTGATCCCTGCCGTTGCGCGCGAGGTCAATCTGTTGGCGGGCTGCCTCGGCGAACTCGCGCCAAGACATCGAGTCCGCGTTCGGAACCACAGCCGTGACCAACTCATCGCCAGGGAGCGCCACGGCGATGCCGAGGTGAACCCCCTTGTAGACACGCAACGCTTTTCCGTCCGCTGTCAGAGCGCTACGGAACTTCGGGTTGCGCTTCATCGCGTGCACAACGCACCACGCCATCATCGTGAACGCGCTTGGCTGAAAGTCGTCGCGCGACGCCTTGACCATCTCCCGCGCCTCTGCAATGCGTTCCCAGGACGCCTCAACCATGATCGTGCCGGGAACGCACAGTTGCGCGCCACGGCTCAGGCGATACGACAACGTTTGCTGCCGCTGCGAGACCTCGACCTCGTCATACTCCGCCGTTGTGCGAAGCACTTTCGGCTGAGCGGCTGCCGGCGCGTCGGCAACAGCCACGCCGCGCGACTTCGCGAGCCACGCGTCTACATCCTCGGGCATCAGCTTCGAACCTTTCGCGGGTATCTGCGCTGCCATGTCGAGCAGCCCCTTCTCCTTGAGGTAGCGGCGCGTGCGCGGCGGGATGGCGGCGTTGCGCAACCCGTCTGCGCCCACGGGCTGCGGCTCAGGCTCCGGCTCCGGCGCCTTCTGCTCGGTCGGCTTTGGGGGCGGCCCGTGACCCGCTGCCATCTCCTTCACGCCTTCCGCGACCTCCATCTTGGCGATCTCGGTGCCGATCGGGAGTACCTGCCCTTCCTCGGCGGTCCACTCCACGAGCGTTCCATCGTAGGGCGACTCGACGTCCATCAGCGCCTTGTCCGTCTCCATTTGATAGATCGGCTCGTCGCGCTTCACCTTCTCCCCAGGCTTCTTCAGGAAGGCGACTACGCGCGCCTCCTGAAGCCCCTCGCCCATCTGCGGTATTCGAACGGCAATGACCGGCATGACCGAGCGATTCTATCCGATGCGGCGCGCGAACTTCCCCGCCGCTGGTAGGCTCACCGTCGGAGATGGACCCGGTTTCGCAAGAGTGCGTGGAACTGACCGACCCGTTCTGGGCGCCTCGCCGCCGCGCGCTGGTCGAGAGCACCATCCCGCACCTGTTCGAGCAACTGGAGCAGGCGGGGAACGTCGAGAACTTTCGCCTCGCGGCGCAGGGGAAGCGCGAGGGGTTCGAAGGCCCCGTGTACATGGACTCCGACCTCTACAAGGCGCTCGAAGCGGCGGCTCTCGCCCTGCGCCTTGAGGACTCGCCTGCGTGGAAGCCGCAACTCGACGCGCTCATCGAACTCGTCGCGAGCGCCCAAGCCGAGGACGGGTACATCAACACCTGGTTCGCGGTAAACGCACCCGACAAACGGTACACGAGCCTTCGCGACGCGCACGAGTTGTATTGCATGGGGCATCTCATCGAGGCTGCGCTCGCGCATCGAGACGTCGCCGGCGACGACAGCACGCTGATGAACGTTGCACGGCGAGTAGTCGCCCACTTGGTCGAGGAGTTTCTCGCACGCGGCCGGCAGGGCTATCCGGGGCACCCGGAGGTGGAACTGGCGCTGGTTCGATACTATGAAGCGACGAGCGAGGAACCGGCACTTGAGCTTGCTCGCGCGTTCCTCAACCGTCGCGGCTCACACTTCTTCGCCAAAGAGCACGGCACTCCCGAAGAGGAGTACGACGGCACGTACTGGCTGGATCGCGTGCCGATACGCGATCTCGACGCGCTGGAAGGACACGCCGTGCGGGCGTTGTACCTCATGTGCGCCGCAACCGACCTCGCGCGAATCGAGAACGACCGGTCGATGCGGGAGGTGCTTGAAGGCATATGGGAGCACACAACGGAGCGACGCATGTATGTAACCGGCGGCTTTGGCTCATCGGAGAGGAACGAGGGCTTCACGCGCGACTACGACCTCCCTAATCGCTCAGCGTATCAGGAGACGTGCGCGTCCATCGCGTTCGTGTTTTGGTGCGAGCGGATGGCGCGCCTCACGGGCGAGGCGAAATATGTGGACGCGCTCGAGCGCACGCTGTACAATGCAGTCGCGGCGGGCGCATCGCTCGACGGAACGCGATTCTTTTACGATAACCCTCTCGAAGACGACGGATCGCGCAGGAGACAGCCGTGGTTCCGCTGCGCCTGTTGTCCGCCCAACTATGCAAGGCTGGTAGCGCAGGTTCAGCGCTACGTGTGGGCGCGTGGCGAGGCGGGGTTCGCGCTACGCATCCCGATGGCGTCGCGAGCGCGCTTCCCCGTCGAGGGCGGCGAGTTGCACGCGAACATCGAATCGCAGTACCCGTGGAGCGGCACGGTGAGAATTGAGTTCGGAGGAGAAACCTCGAGCGAGATGGACCTCTCCATACGCATGCCGCATTGGGCGGACGCGATGAGCGTGTTCGTGAACGATGAAGCCGTCCTCGGCGATGGGGACCGGACGCTCCGAAGGCGATGGCGACCCGGCGACGAGGTGCGAATCGAGATTCCAATGGCACCGAAGGCGGTCGTCGCCCATCCCGAGGTTGAAGCCTGCAGAGGGCGGTTCTGCGTCCGACGCGGGCCGGTGGTCTATTGCCTCGAGCGCAACGGCGAGGTGGACGAGTTCGCGAGCCTGTTCGCCTCGCCGGACGCCGCAGCCGCCGACGGCCCGCCCGAGCCGACGCTGGACGACACCGCCCCCACGGTACTTCTTGAGGGGCGTGCGTCTCGGGGGCGCGGGCTCTACTCGCCGCTGGACAAGGCGGAGGCGTCGCGCTTGCGGCTGATTCCCTACGCATTTTGGGGGCACGGACCTGCGTCGCCGATGCGGGTCTGGATTCCCGCCACGCCCAATCCGCTCGAGGGCGGCGAAAAGTAATGCGAACCAATCCCGCGCGGGCTGCGTCTAAAGAGATGAGTCGGGCGGTCCGCGCTGCTTGGCTCACTCGGCAATAGACAGGGCGTCCACTTGTTGGAACGCCCTGAATTTTTTGCGAACCCCTCGCTCCGGATCAGTCCAGAGTCAACTTCGAGGTGGTCCAGTTCACCAAGAACGCTACGCCCGGCAGCAGGTAGACCCAGTGGAGCCGGCGACAGGATTCGAACCCGCGACCCGCTGTTTACAAAACAGCTGCTCTACCTCTGAGCTACGCCGGCTCACTCCACGCGATTCTACCCCTGGAGGCAGAGGCGCTAACGGTATCGCATAGACGCAACGAATGACTCTGCCCACTCTCGAATCTGGTCGCGGACTTCGCGGACGACGGGGGCGGGGTCGTCCGCCTGGGCGGCGAGGGCGCGCGGGTCCGGAAACGCGCGATGGAGCCGCCTCAAGGCAGGCGGGCCGACCGGGCAGGTCTCGCGTGCCGAGTCACACACGGTTATCACCCAGTCGAACTCGACGCCCTCGAACTCGCTGACGCTCTTCGGGCGCTCCGAGCCGAGGTCTATTCCCACTTCCGCCATCGCTTCGACAACCGGTTGCCACAGTTCCCCTTCCGGCCGGCTGCCGGCGGAGTAGACCTCGGCGCCGTCACCCAGGAGATCCCTGAGGAACGCCGCAGCCATCTGCGATCGCGCCACGTTGCCGGTGCAGAGAACGAGAATCCGCATCAGTTGACCCTTCGACCCGAGATGAAGACGGCGCTCGGGCGCAAGAACGCGAAGCCGTAAACCAACTCTTTAAGCGAGGCGACCCGCCAAGCGCAGAAGTCTGCTGGTGCGCCGGACGAGAGGGTGCCGAGAGGTTGAGGCACCGCGCCCCGCAACGCATGGGCTGCGTTCACCGTCGCCGCGCACAACGCTTCCTCGGCGGACAGTCCCATCCTCGATACCGCGAGGCCCATCGCAAACAGCATGGATGGCGTCATTGCGCTGCCGGGGTTGAAGTCGCTGCCGAGCGCAAGCGCGCAGCCGGTGTCAACCATCGCTCGGGCGCGCGCGTACGGCTTGTTTAGGAAGAAGGCGGTGCCGGGCATCACAACAGCCATTGTTTCTGAGCGGGCGAGCGCTGCAAACTCGCGCCTGCCGCTCACCAACAGGTGGTCGCAACTCGCCGCGCCGAGTTGGCACGCCATCTCGACACCACCGAGAGCGCTGAACTCATCGCAGTGCAACTTCGGCACGAGGCCGATGCGCCGGCCCGCGTCCAACACGCGACGACACTCGGCGACCGAGAAAGCGCCTTCCTCGCAGAAGGCGTCCTGAAACGACACCTTGGCTCGGTGAGCAGCGACGAGGGGCAAGAGGTCGTCCACGAGCGCGCGAATCCACTTCGCGCGCGACCATCCTGGCGGCACGACGTGCGCGCCCATGAACGTAACGACCACTCGTTGCTCCGCCTTGCGGCGCACGCGCGCGACCGCGTCCAGTTCGCGCTTGCAAGACTCCACCGACGAGCCGTAGCTCGCCTTCACTTCGATGGTTGTTGTTCCCAGTCGGAGCAGCAACCGCGCGCGCTCGAGCGTTTCAGCTGCCAGCGTTGCGACGGACGCGCTCGCAACCGCCCGCATCGTGGACGCGATGCCACCTCCCGCTTTGGCAATCTCTTGATAGGACTCACCGGCGCACCTGCGAAGGAACTCGTCGCTTCGGTCGCCCGACCAGACGAGGTGCGTGTGCGGGTCAACGAACCCAGGCGTAACCAACTCGCCGTCAACGGCGACCCGCTCCGCGTCCGCGAAGCGCCTGCGCAGGGTTCCCCAGGAGCCGACATCCAGCACCCTGCCATTGCTCACTGCGATTCCGGCATTCTCCGCTTTGCCCGTTTCTCGCATTGCCTCGCGCCGTCGGGGGGCGCCGTCGCCCGCGAGGGTGTGCAGTTCCCGAATCGGGCCGTACAGCCGCACGCTCATCCTGCCTTCTCCCGAAGCACGAGGTCCGCACTCACCAGCCGATGGTCGGAGTGCTCGGTCTTCAGCGCGCGCGCCTTGACGCACTCGAGGTGGGGCGAGGCGAAGATTCTGTCAATGCGGTGGATTGGGAATGAGTTGAAGATGGTATTCCCCCAGCCGCTCCCCGCCTCTTCGAACGCGTCGCGCAACTCCTCCGGCATCTCTTCAAACACGGGGTCACCGACGGGGGCGTTGAAGTCTCCGCCGAGCACGACCGGAACGTCGCGCGGGAACGATGAGACGAACTGCGCGACGGCGCGCAGTTCGTTCCGACGAGCCTGCCGATTGGTGCTGTGCTTCCTCCACACCGATGGGAGCAGAAGGTTCGCGTTGAACACGGCGCTGCGCAACCGAAACGTAACGGCGAGAAGCTGCTCGCCGCTCGGTAGTCGGATGAGCGCTCCGACGCCGTGCGTGCCTTCGATGGCGCGCTGCTCCACAAGCTCTCCCCGAAACAGAATCGCTACGTCGTTGCCCCACACAATGTCCCACGGCTTGCGCATGCTCCGCTCGCCCATCGCGAGCAGTTCGCGAGGCGGCGGGATTTCTTGCACCATCACGATGTCCGCGTTCTGCGAGAGCGCCTCCTCGACTGCGCCATGCGTTCCGACAAAGCAGTTTAGTGTAACGACGCGTAGCGCGCTTCCCCCTTCTTGCGCCGCTTCCCACTCCGCGTCGTTGTGAATCGGAAACCGCAGCAGCGAGCGCAACTCCGGAGCATACAGAACGAGAAACAGAAGCCAAGCCGACAGACCTGCGGCGAGCAGCCTCCCTCCACCGGCACGACCGGCGAGCAACGACAGCCCGACACCAAACAGAAACCACACGAACACGGGTAGGACCGTTACAGCCGCGAGGAAGTCTGGGCGAGAACTGAAAGCGAACAACATCGCGACGCCGAGCGCGGGCGAGAGGATGCCGACGGCGAGTCGCGCGAGCTTAAGAACGCGCATCCTCTTCGCGCATGGGGATCAACAGGCCCTTCTGCTTCGCCGTCTCGATCGCTTTCTCGTAGCCCGCGTCGGCGTGTCGAAGCACGCCGGTCGCGGGGTCGGTGTGCAGCACTCGTCGCAAGCGCGTCTCTGCTTCGGCAGTGCCGTCGGCGACGATGACCATACCTGCATGTTGTGCATAGCCCATGCCGACGCCGCCTCCGTGATGCACTGAGACCCAGGATGCGCCACCGACCGCGTTGATGAGCGCGTTCAGGAACACCCAATCGCTCACGGCGTCGCTTCCGTCGCGCATCGCCTCGGTCTCGCGATTCGGGGAAGCGACGCTACCGGTGTCGAGGTGGTCGCGCCCTATGACAATCGGGGCGCGAAGCCGCCCCTCGGCGACCATCCGGTTCATCAGCAGGCCGAGGCGCGCGCGGTCACCAAGCCCCAGCCAGCAGATGCGCGCGGGTAGACCCTGAAACTTGACCCTCTCCGCTGCCAAGCGAATCCAGCGGCAGAGCGCCTCGTCGTCCCTGAATTCGTTGAGAATCGCTTCATCTATCGCCGCGATGTCGTCTGGGTCGCCGCTCAGCGCTGCCCAGCGAAACGGGCCCTTCCCTTCGCAGAACAGCGGTCGGATGTATGCGGGGACGAAGCCGGGAAAGTCGAATGCGTTCTCGACGCCGTTATCCTTCGCCACCTGGCGGATGTTGTTGCCGTAGTCAAACGTTGCCGCCCCTCGCCGCTGAAGTTCGAGCATTGCGGAGACGTGCTCGCAGATTGCGCGATTCGCCTCTCGGATGTAGCGCTCAGGCTCCTCGTTTCGCATTCGCTCAGCCTGCTCGAGGGAGAAGCCGTTTGGAACGTAGCCGTTCAAGACGTCGTGCGCGCTCGTCTGGTCGGTGAGAGCGTCGGGCGTGACGCCTCGCTTCGCCAGTTCGGGGATGACGTCGGCGGCGTTGGCGCACAGCCCGACGCTAAGCGGCTGCCGTTGCTCCTTCGCCTCGTTGCACAGGGCGAGCGCTTCGTCGAGAGAGTCGGTTGAGCGATCGAGGTATCGCGTCTCCAAACGCCGTTCAAGGCGCGCGGGGTCAACCTCGATACAAAGCGCGATGCCGCCGTTCATCGTAATCGCAAGCGGTTGTGCGCCGCCCATGCCGCCCAGCCCGGCGGTAACAACGAGTCGCCCCGCAAGCGAGCCATCGAAGTGGGTGCGCGCGAGCGAAGCGAACGTCTCGTAAGTGCCCTGAAGGATGCCCTGGGTGCCGATGTAGATCCATGAGCCGGCGGTCATCTGGCCGAACATGATGAGACCTTTGCGATCCAGTTCGCGAAAGACCTCCCATGTCGCCCAGCGCGGAACGAGGTTCGAATTCGCGAGCAGAACGCGTGGCGCGTCGGGGTGGGTAGCGAGCACGCCGACCGGCTTGCCGCTCTGAATCAGCAGCGTCTCCTCGTCGCTTAAGTTGAGCAAGCACTTCACGATCGCCTTGAGGCACGACCAGTTGCGCGCCGCCTTTCCGATGCCGCCATAGACCACCAGGTCAAGCGGTCTTTCTGCGACCTCAGGGTCGAGGTTGTTGAGCAGCATGCGAAGCGCCGCTTCCTGGATCCAGCCCTTGCAGTTGAGCGCAGGGCCTCGCGGGGCGCGCACGTGGATCGCCTTGTCGCTTGCGAGAATCTCCTCGATTTGCGTGGCTACGGTCGGCATGCCGTTGATTATGGTTCGCTCCGCGGTGCGGCGAATCACGCCTTCCTGTCGTTGGGCGCGGGCTCCTCGAGGGGTGGTCGCACGAGAATCAACTCGGAGCGCACGCTTGAGAGCAGGTGGTCGGCGGT
>Ga0209172_10001320_pt1 | contig 53935 bp, 54 predicted proteins | sample LarsenN4metaG_FD_184113 | JGI IMG/M metagenome (GOLD analysis project Ga0209172, IMG submission 184113) | Hot spring sediment bacterial and archeal communities from British Columbia, Canada, to study Microbial Dark Matter (Phase II) - Larsen... ...
CCATCATCTGGCCCACCAGACCTTCACCGACGCTGCCGCCCTGGAGCGGGCCGTTCACGCCGCCGTGGCGGCCCTCAATCGGGAGCGAAGCGTCGATCCGTTGGTCAGCCAAAGAATCTCTGCTTAGGGTGCTTCAGGCACCGGAAAAAGCAAGCGGCAGCACCAGAGAATTGCGCCATGGCCAAGCTCGAAATTCACCAGTTCCCCTGCCTGTCGGACAATTACGGCGTGCTGGTGTGCGATGCCGAGGCGGGAGTGGTGGCGTCCATCGACGCGCCCGACGCCGGCGCGGTGACCCGGGCGCTGGCCGACAAGGGCTGGCGGCTCACTCACATCCTCACCACCCACCACCATGGCGACCACACGACCGGCAACCTCGCCCTCAAGGCCGAGACCAAGTGTACGGTGATCGGCCCGCGCGGGGAGGCATCCAAGGTGCCGGGCATCGACCGGGCGGTGGGGGAGGGCGACACCTTCATGCTGGGCGGGCACGAGGTGCGCGTGCTCGACACGCCCGGCCACACCGCCGGCCACGTGAGCTACTGGATCCCCTCCGCGGGTGTCGCTTTCGTCGGCGACACGCTGTTCGCCATCGGCTGCGGCCGGGTGATCGAGGGCGACGCCCAGACCATGTGGGGCTCGCTCAGGAAGCTGATGGCGCTGCCCCCCGAGACGACGGTCTACTGCGGCCACGAGTACACCCAGGCCAACGCCCGCTTCGCGCTCACCATCGAGCCCGACAATGCGGCCCTCCAGCAGCGCGCCAGGGAGGTCGACGCCCTGCGCGCGGCAGGCAGGCCGACGCTGCCCACCACGATGGCCATCGAGCTCGAGACCAACCCGTTCCTGCGCCCGCACGTGGCGGCCATCCAGCAGCGGCTGGGCATGGCGGGCAAGCCCGAGTGGCAGATCTTCGGCGAGATCCGCGAGCGCAAGAACCGGAGCTGACGGCCCTCAGCCCCACCCAGCTCACCCGTGCGCGGGGAGAGCGCATTCCGCAGGCGAGCCATGAAGCTCCTCTCAGCCGCCGACGTCGTCCGCCTGCTCGATCTGCGGCCCCACCCCGAGGGCGGACACTATCGCGAGACGTTCCGCGATGCGGCCGCCGTGGGCGCCGGCCGCGCCGCCTCCACCGCCATCTACTTCCTGCTCGCGGCCGGCGAGGTGTCGCGCTGGCACCGGGTCGACGCGGCCGAGGTGTGGCACTGGTACGCCGGCGCCCCGCTCGCCCTAATCGTGGCCGACGGCGGCGGCACCCGCCTCGAGCATCGGCTGGGGCCCGACCTTGCCGCCGGCGAGCGCCCGCAGGCGGTGGTGCCGGCGCGCGCCTGGCAGACGGCGGCGAGCCTCGGGGCGTGGACGCTCGCAGGCTGCACGGTGGCGCCGGGCTTCGAGTTCGCGGGCTTCGAGCTGGCCCCGCCCGGCTTCGAGCCGGCCTGAGGGCCGCGCACGCCTGCCGCCCCGCCCAATTGTGTTGACGAGCGCACCGACACGGGTTGCACAGGCTTGCGGGGGCCGCGCGACTCAGATTTGGCATTCCTGGCAAAAGAAAAATACGGCAGCTCGGGGGTCCTTCACATGAAGCGGGAAGCTGGCGGGCCGTGCCTCAGCGCGGTGTTCGTTGATTACGACAACATCTATCTGTCGCTGAAGCGCAAGAGCGAGGAGGCCGCCAAGCGCTTCGCCAAGGACGCCGCCGTGTGGCTGCGGGGCATCGAGACCGGCCGCCTGATCACCGCCACCAACGCGCCCTTCGGCGACAACTCGCGCCGCATCGTCATGAACCGCTGCTACGGCAACCCCGTGCCGCGGCGCAACGCGCACGACAACTCCACGGACATGAACTCCTTCCCGTTCGTGCGCCACCACTTCCTGCGCGCCGGCTTCGAGGTGATCGACTGCCCGCCGCTCACCGCCCAGCTCAAGAACTCCTCCGACATCCGCATGGTCATGGACGTGCGCGACTACCTCACGCACGACACCTACTTCGACGAGTTCGTGATCCTGTCGGGCGATGCCGACTTCACGCCCGTGCTGCACCGCCTGCGCGCGCACGCCCGCCGCACCGTGATCTTCGCCAACGACTTCACCGCCGCCCCCTACACCGCCATCAGCGACGGCGAGGTGCGCGAGGCCGACCTCATCACCCTCATCCTCAACGGCGAGCTGCCCGACCAGGCGCCCGGCGAGCCGGCGCTCGCCACTCCCTCCAGCAGGGTGGAGGAGGCCCGGCGCGAGATCCTCGCCGAGGTGGTGGCGGGCGTGCGCGCCTCGCCCGCGCCCGTGCCGCTCGAGGCGCTGGCGGACCGGGCCATGCGTGCCCTCGGCCACGACAAGACCATCGCCACCGGCTGGGCCGGGGCGGGCAGCTTCCGCGAGCTGTTGCGCCGGCAGCTGCCCGAGGAGATCAGGCTGACCGAGGAACCGCCCTACTTGGCCTTCGACCCCAAGCGCCATGGCGAGGACGGCCGCGCCACCGCGCTCGAGGTTCGCGAGCCCGCACTGCCGCTGGGGCCGGCGCCGGCAGCCCCGATCGGCGCGGCGCCGCCCCTTGCCGAGCCCCCCCAGCCGCTCCAGGCCCAGCCCGTGCCCGCGGCTCCGGCGCCCGCGCCGGGCCCGCCGGCCGGCGCTTCTCTCATGCAGGCTGCGCCTCCTCCCTACGCGCCCCAAACGCCGGCACCCCCGGCCTCCGCCTCGACCTCCATCCAGCAGTCGATCGCGCGCATCCAGGACGCCTGCCAGGCCCCGCCGCTCGCCCCGCATGAGTACCGCCTGCTGTTCGAGGTGATGGCCAAGGAGATTTCCGACAACGACCTCATCGGAGCCCAGACGCTCGCCAACATCACCCAGCGCGCCCAGGAGCGCGGCCTCGACGTGCGCCGCGACGACGTGCGCTTCGTCCTGGAGGTGGTGAGCGAGGCCGACCCGTGGTTCGAGCAGGGCGCCTCGGCCAACCTGTTTGCCGGCCGCTTCCGAAACTTTGTGGTGGCGCGCTGCCGCGGGCAGGGCCTCAACCTGTCGGCCGACGAGCTCGATCTCATCGACGCATGGTTCGCCGGCGGCACGCTGCCCCAGCCGCAGGCGCAGACACCGCGCACCTCCGTTCCGCCGCCGCCGGGCCATGGGGCACCGCCTTCCGCCGCCGCCGCGGTGGCACCGGCCGCCCCACAGGCGCCGCCTGCACCCGCCGCCTCCGGCATCTCGCGCTGGTGGTCGCTCGACGACACACGCCCGCAACAGGCGGCCGATCCGCGCGCCGCCACCGGCGCGGAGGGCGAGGACTTCCCGCGCATCGTGCGCACGCGCCTGCGCAGCTGAGCGGACCGCCAAGCGCCGATTGCCTCGCGGGCCGGAACCCCGAGGGTTTGCTGGGAGATGGAGGTGCGGGGCGTCTAGCCGCCGGACCGTATTTGTAAGGCCTGAGAGTCGGCTCTCACGCCCCGCGCCCGCGCGTGGAACCCGCTTGACCGATCCGATCACCATGGGCCCAGGCCCGCGGGCACGACATCCCGCAGCGCCATTGCGCAGGCCCCCGGCCGCCTCTGGAGGCCGCCCCTGCAGTTGGGCCGCCTCCCGGTACCGAGGTGCACGCATCATAGCACACCCTGGGGCCTGTGGGATTACTCCGGTTACGGTTAATTTCCATCCCAGCGGGGCTCGTGCGCGCCGCTCCCCGCATCGGCCCGGCGCCCTCGCGGCTTAGGGCCCGCCCAGCGGCTCGGGCGTGCGCGCCCGGCCGGCCAGCGCGGCCGCCACGCCCGGCGCATCGAGGCGTCGCGTCAGCGCCTCGTGGATGTTGCACAGCGTCACCTTGAGGTAGTTGTGCAGCGTCGGGAACTCGCTCGCCCGCAGCTTCTTGTGGATGGGCATCAGGTCGAAATAGTCGCGGGCAAAGGGGTCGGGAATCTCGAAGGCACGCTTGGGCGGGTGGAGGCCGATGAGCTGCAAGCGCCGCTCGAGCCCGGCGCGCGCCTCGCGCCAGGCCGGCTCGCCCATGGCCGCCGGCGTGGGATAGCGGTCGAACACGGCCAGCGCCAGGTCCCGCAGCGCCGCGAGCTGCTCCAGGCGCGCCTCGCCAGCGTGCGGGCGCAGCACGCCCTCAACCAGCTCGGTCACCATGGCAATTCCGAGGGGATAGGCGCCCCAGCGCGAGCGCTCGAGCGCCTCCAGGAAGGGCTGCTCGGAGAACAGCACTTTGGCGTAATGCCCGGCGCGCGCCCGCGAGTACTCGTAGATGCCCTTCTGCACCAGGAACGCCGCGTGCTCGTCGATGAAGCGGGCAAGGCCGACCGTGTCGGCGATGGCCGGCGGAGGACTGAACAGCTTGCTGAGCAGGCTCATTCGCATTCGCGCCACAGTGGGTGTTGCCGTTGGACCAAAGTATTATGAGAGGTCCTATCGGCGCAATGTTAGCCTTTTTGTAATGACTCAGCCCCTGCGCGCGCCGGGGCCGAGCAGCGGCGCCCGGAGGATGCGGCGTGCGTCCTCCTCGCCCGATCGGGATCGGGCCCGCGCCGAACGGGAGCTAGGGAGGCAACATGAGCACGCAGCGATCCGACGATGGCGCCCATTGGCGGCGAACGGTGAGGTTGATGTTCGCGCACCTCTTCGTGTGGCTGTTCTTCGGCTACATCGTCCACATGTTCGTCAACACGCTGAACCAGTTCACCATCCCGGTTCTGAAGTTCCCGCTCGGCTTCTACATGGCCGCGCAGGGCTCGCTCATCGCGTTCGTGGTCATGCTGTTCGTGTTCGCCAAGCAGCAGGACAAGATCGACCGCGAGCACGGCGTGGCCGAGGACGACTGAGGGGGGAGGCACAGACCATGGCTAGCCAAAGCGCAGATCGGTCCGATTTCGTCAGCAACCTGGGGCGCATCTACGGCTTCTATACGGGCGGCTTTCTCGCCTTCGTCGTGCTGCTTGCGATCATCGAGCAGCTCGGCGTGCCGAACCGTGTGCTGGGCTATCTGTTCGTGTTCTTCACGCTGGCGGTGTACGCCATCATCGGCGTGATCACGCGCACGGCGCAGATCTCGGAATACTACGTCGCCGGCAGGCGCGTGCCCGCCTTCTACAACGGCATGGCCACCGGCGCCGACTGGATGTCGGCAGCCTCGTTCGTGGGCATGGCCGGCTCGCTGTTCCTGCTCGGCTACGACGGCCTCGCCTGGGTGCTGGGCTGGACCGGCGGCTACGTGCTGGTGTCGATCCTGGTCGGCCCTTACCTGCGCAAGTTTGGCGCCTACACGGTGCCCGACTTCATGGCCTTCCGCTACGGCGGCACCCTGGCGCGCTTCCTCGCCGTGGTCGTGCTGGTGTGCTGCTCCTTCACCTACGTGACGGCCCAGGTCTACGGCACCGGCATCATCGCCTCGCGCTTCCTCGGCATGCCGTTCGAGTGGGCGGTTTTCGTCGGCCTGAGCGGCATCCTGCTGTGCTCGATGCTGGGCGGCATGCGCGCGGTCACCTGGACGCAGGTGGCCCAGTACATCGTCCTCATCATCGCTTACCTGGTGCCGATCATCATCCTGTCGACCAAGAAGTACGGGATCCCGGTGCCCGAGCTGACCTACGGCCAGGCGATCCAGGAGATCTCGGCGCGCGAGCAGGAGATGCTGAGGACGGGCCTGGCCACGGCCGCCACGCTCAAGCCCCACATCGAGCCGTTCATCAACTACAGCCCGCTCAACTTCTTCGGCATCATCTTCTGCATGATGGTGGGCACGGCGTCGCTGCCGCACATCCTGATGCGCTACTTCACCACGCCCAGCGTGCGCGAGGCGCGCCAGTCGGTGGCCTGGTCGCTGTTCTTCATCTTCCTGCTCTACTTCTCGGCGCCGGCCTATGCGGCCTTCTCCAAGCTGGAGGTGTACACCAACATCATCGGCAGGGACATCACGTCCATCCGGCCGTGGCTCTTCACCTGGGGCGAGCTCGGCCTCATCCAGGTGTGCGGGAAGAACGCCGTCAACCTCGACGCCGTGGTCGCAGCCTGCAAGGCGATCGCGGGGCATCCCGGGGTGGTGCGGCTGCAGGACTTCACGATCAACACCGACGTGATCGTGCTGTCCACGCCCGAGATCGCGGGCCTGCCCTACGTGATCTCCGGCCTGGTGGCGGCCGGCGGCCTGGCGGCGGCGCTTTCCACCGCCGACGGCCTGCTGCTGGCCATCGCCAACGCGCTGAGCCACGACATCTACTACAACATGCTCACCCCCATGCGGGCGGTGTGGCGCGCGATCGTCATCACCGTGGTCGGGGTGGCGGCGGCAGCGGCCGTTGCCGTCTACGTGTCGGCGCCGGGTCCGCTCGGCTTCCCGTGGGGATGGTGGCTGGTCGGCGGCTTCATCGTCCTGATGGTGGGGATCATACCCTTCTGGCACGGGGCAAACGACGTGGCCAAGCGCCTGATCGTGGCGCGCGTGCTGCTGCTCATCGTCGCCGTGTGTGCCGCCTATCTCGCCTCGACCAAGCCGGGCGACATCCTGGCCATGGTGGGCTGGGCGTTCTCGCTGGCCATGGCGGGCAACTTCCCCGCGCTCGTGATGGGAATCTGGTGGAAGCGAACGACCACGACGGCGGCGGTGCTCGGCATCATCGCCGGCTTCGGGCTGTGCGTGTTCTACCTCGTCACCACGAGGTACTACCCGCAGGCCGGCGTGAGCTACTTCGGCATGTCGGCTCTGCCCAACCCGGTGACCGGAGCCCCCATCGTCGACGTGGCCAAGGTGATGGCCGATCCCAAGTGGCTCGCCGACGTGCCGGCAAGTGCGGCCAATCCGCTCCAGTCGAAGGTGGGCTGGTTCGGCCTCAACAACATCAACTGCGGGCTCCTGGGCATGCCCCTGGGCTTCCTCGTCATGTGGCTGGTCAGCCTCGTGAGCAGGGCCCCGTCGGCCGAGATGCAGGCCTACGTGGACGAGATCCGCAAGCCGCGCGGCAGAACGGTGCTTGAGGAGAAGGCCTGACCGCCCGCGGACGGTCGGGTGCGAGCGGGGCCCCCTGGGGCCCCGCTCTTTTCGTGACTGCGCGCTTTTCGTTCCCGCCGCCTGCGCCTTTCGGCTAGAACCGCTGCCGTCAGAGAGCCATCGGAGCCCGTCGCGTGGCCAGCGCCAACGCCGCCCTCGTGCTGCTGTTCTATCAGGTGCCGGACTACATCCTGGCCACGCTGATGTACACCCTGTTCGGCCGCGCCGTGCTCGCGCTCGTCCTCGACCCTTCCTCCGAAAACTACATCTGGCGCTTCTTCTGCCGCCTCACCGATCCGGTGGTGGCCGTGGTCGGCCTCGTCACGCCCAGGGCGGCGGCGCCCGTGGTGCTGTGGCTGTTCGGTGTCGTCTGGCTGTTCTGGCTCCGGGCCCTGCTGCTCATGGGCCTCGTCGGGCTCGGCCTCTCGCCCCGCGCCGGAGGCTGAGCGATGCCCCGGCACTGGTACTACATCGGCATCGCCTTCTTCGGCATGGTCAACGGCATGTTCAACCCGCTGAACGTGCTCTCCTTCATCTTCACCAGCCACTTCATGGCGGCCCCGCTGTTCGGCAGCGGCTCGCTCATCTTCTATTTCTCCTCGCTCATGCTCTCCACCGCCACCGTCATCCTCGGCGGCATCCCCGCCGCCCTCTACGAGCGCTACGTCGGCGCCAAGGACGACTCCACCGAGATTTCGCTGTGGATCTGGCTGGCCGGCACGGCCATCCTGACCATTCCTGCCATCGGCCGCTTCTTCCAGATCGGCCTGTGAACCTGGCCGGTTCGCCTTGCTCGCACCGACCTAATTAGACTAAAGTCTAAGACGCGGCCATCGTTGGGGGAGACGGCCTCTCTTGCCAAGGAGCCGGTGCCATGAGCGATTTTCACCGCTTCGCAGTGTTCACCCTGGTGCGCGATTCCTGTTTCGTGGCGCTCGCCGCCGGCACCGCCGCGCTGGCTTTCAGCTTCGCGCCGGCCCTGGCTCTCTCCATCGGCGCCAACGCTGCACTGCTGTTCACCGTGGCGCTGCTGTTGCGGGTGGCGTGCCTGACGCCGGAGGGAATCGCCGACACCGAGGCCTGGCGCATTCTCAAGCCCGAGGAGCGGCCGGTGGGGCAGGACGCCCGGCAGCTGGCGTTCGCGGACTTGCACGAGGTGCTGCTGCGCTTCGCCAAGGCGGCTGCCGCCGTGGCCATCGCCCTCTACAGCCTGTCGCTGGCCTTTTCCCTGAGCGGGGGCTCGCGCTCCCTGCACGCAGTTGTGAACCAGGCCTTCGGTTGAAGGCCCGGCCCGCGCTGCGCTAGCATTCGCCCAGGCTACACGGCAGGGTCTCCCCGATGGAAGAAATGCGCCGCATCGCCTTCGCGACGGTGCTGCGCGCCTGCGGCTTCGGCTCCCTCGCCATCTTCTGCATCATGGTCGGGCTCTCCTTCGAGCCGCGCGTGGCCTTCCAGGCGGGGGGCACGCTCACCATGGTCATGACCGGCATCCTGGTGTTCAAGGCGCACGAGGCGCTCACCAGGAGCTACCGCCGCACCGAGATGTGGCTCTATCTGCCCAAGCACCTGCGTCCGCCCGAGGCCACCGCCCAGCAGGTCACCTCGGCCGTCATGCGCGAGACCTACCTCACCTTCGCGCTGTGGACCTCGGTCGTCGCCATCGGCATGTGGGTGCTGGCCCTGCTCGTATCCCTCATGGGCCGCTAGCCGGCGATGCCTCGGCCCCGTACCGGAAAATTGCCACGATCCGCATCTAGCCCCTAATGCCTTGATTTCGGTCGGGGCTTTGATGGATCCCACGGCGCGCCAGAGAGAGAGTGCGCTGCGCCCGCCGGCGCCGCTGCGGGCGGCGGCTGCGGCCGAGCCGATCGTGGTGAGCCTCGCCGCCGCCATCATCGCCGTGCGTGGCGAGGAGCCGATGGTGGCCGTGGTGCCGGCCGCCGAGGCCGAGCGCGGGCCGGCCGTCTCGCTCCCCTGCGGCCCCTACCTGCCGCGCCAGCACGGCGGCATCGAGGCCGGCGTGCGCTTCTGGGCGCGCGAGCTCACCGGCATCGAGCTCGGCGCGGTGCGCCAGCTGTGCGTGCTGGGCGACGGCGACCAGCAAGCGCCGGCGGGCGCGCGCGCACCGGCGCAGGCGGGGGTCGGCGTGTGCTACCTCGCACTGGTCGACCCCGAGCGGGCGGAGGCCTGCGAGGCCGAGTGGCGCGGTTGGTACACCTTCTTTCCATGGGAGGACTGGCGCCACGGCAAGCCCTCCTGCCTCGCCGACGACATCGAGCCGCGCCTGGCCGCCTGGGCGCGCCAGTCTCCCGCCCCCTGCGAGGCCCGTCCCGATCGCGAAGCCGTGCCCCGCGGCCGGCGCCTGCGCATCGCCTTCGGCTTCGAGGGCGCGACCTGGGACGAGGAGAAGGTGGTCGAGCGCTACCAGCTGCTGTGCGAGGCGGGCCTGCTGTCGGTGCCGGCGCTGGCCCACCCGCTGCTCGGCGACCAGGGCCGGGTGCTGGCGGCGGCCATCGGCGAGGTGCGCCGCAGCGTCAAGTATCAGCCCGCCATCTTCGAGCTGATGCCCCAGGAGTTCACCCTGTTCGAGCTGCAGAAGACCACCGAGGCCATCCTGGGGCCGCACCTGCACAAGCAGAACTTCCGCCGGCTGGTGGAGGGGGGCGGGCTGGTCGAGCCCACCGGGGACTACCGCTTCCGCACCGGCGGCCGCCCCGCCCGGCTCTACCGCTTCCGCCGCGATGTGCTGCTCGAGCGCCTGGCGCCGGGCGTGCGCATCAAGGCCGGCCGCAGCTGACGGCGGCGGCCCGGCGGCGGCCGGGGCAACGTTGCGCCGATCAAATTCTCCCGGTACAGCTTGAAATCGCCACAGTCGCTGCCCTTATCCAGGATGGGTCCGGAGCGCTCGCGCGGGGAGGCACATGGCCAAGGTCATCGCCATCTGGGGCATCGCCGCCATCCTCTCGGCGATCGTGGCCGGCATCGTCGCCGGCGCCAAGCGCCGCAACTCCTCGTTCTGGGCCGCGTGGAGCTTCCTCGTGCCGCCGGTGCTGCTCATCGTGCTGCTGATGCCTGCCAACCGGGGCCCGCGCCTGCGCCGGCCCGGCATCGACGAGCTCGAGGACCGGCAGGCCTACTGAGCGTCCGTTCGCCCGCATCCGCCCGCGCCGCGTGCGCGTGCGGCCCTGTGGCCGGCCCGGAGGCGGCGATTCCGATGCGGCGCCCCGTTCTGGTATACTGGCCCGTCATAGCTGGAGCGGTTCGGCGATGCACACGGCCCTGACACGCGAGGAGATCGAGCGCTACAAGCGCCACCTGGTGCTGCGCGAGGTGGGCGGCCAGGGCCAGCAGAGGCTCAAGGCGGCGCGCGTGCTGGTGGTGGGCGCCGGCGGGCTCGGCTCGCCGCTCATCATGTATCTGGCGGCGGCCGGCGTGGGCACCATCGGCGTCGTCGACGACGACCGCGTCTCGCTCGACAACCTGCAGCGCCAGATCGTGCACGATACGCCCCACGTCGGCGTCCCCAAGGTGGCGAGCGCGAGCGAGGCCGTCGGCCGGCTCAATCCGCACGTGCGGGTCGAGGCGCACGAGATGCGCATCGATGCGGGCAACGCCCTCGACCTTGTCTCGCGCTACGACATCGTCGCCGACGGCTCGGACAACTTCGCCACCCGCTATCTCGTGAGCGACGCCTGCTATCTCGCCCGGCGCACCCTGGTGTTCGCCGCGGTCGGGCCCTTCGACGGCTACGTTACGACCTTCAAGCCGCACGAGAAGGGCCCCGACGGGGAGCCCTATCCCAGCTACCGCTGCCTGTTTCCGGAGGCGCCGCCGCCCGGCACGGTGGCCAACTGCGCCGAGGTCGGCGTGCTCGGCGCCGCCGTCGGCGTGATCGGCACGCTCCAGGCCACCGAGGTGCTGAAGGAGATCCTGGGCATCGGCGAGGGCCTCGCCGGGCGCCTGCTGCTGTGGGATGCGCGCTCGGCCCGCTTCACCGAGATCAAGGTGGCCTGGGACCCGGCCAACCCGCTCTCCGGCACCTCGCCCACCATCCACGACCTGTCGATCCACGCAGGCGCGGGCGAGGCGGCCGTGTGCGCGGCTTGAGGCGGCAGGGCGGACGAGGCACGCGAGGGGAAGCTGTGGCGATCCGCGGCATCCTGTTCGACAAGGACGGCACCGTCATCGACTACTGGCGCACCTGGGTGCCTATCAACCGCGAGGTGGCGCTCTATGCGGCGGGCGGCGAGCCGGAGCTGGCCGCGGAGCTGCTGCGGCTCGGCGGCCACGATCCCGACACCGACCGCATCGCGCCCGGCACGGTGCTGGCGGCGGGCAGTGTCGACGACATCGCCGGGACGTTCGCGGCCCGCCTCGGCGTCTCGGCACCGCCCGATCTCGCTGCCGGCATCGAGGCCATCTTCCGTCGCGGCGGTGCGCGCCATTCGGCGCTGGTGGAGGGCGCGCGCGAGGCCGTCGCCGAGCTCGCGCGCCGCGGCTACCGGCTGGGGCTTGCCACCAACGATTCCCTGGGCGGGCTCGAGGCCTCCCTCGCCTCCCACGACATCCTGCACCTCTTCGCGTTCAAGGCCGGCTGCGATTCGGGCCTCGGCGCCAAGCCCGACCCGCGCATGGTGGCGGCCTTCTGCGCCGCGCTGGGTCTTGCGCGCGAGGAGGTGGCGGTGGTCGGCGATGCCGTGCACGACCTCGCCATGGGCCGTGCCGCCGGCGTCGGCCTCACCGTGGGCGTGCTGTCGGGCACCAGCGGCCGCGAGGACCTCGAGCACCTCGCCGACCTGATCCTCGACAGCGTCGCCCTGCTGCCCGCCCACCCCGCGTTCGCCGGGCTCGGCTGAGGGACGCCAGCGGCAGGTGGCGGATGGGAGAGCGCGTTCTTGCCCGCTTCGCCGGCCCCAACGGCGAGATCGCCGTGGTGGAGGAGGCGAGCGGCGCCAGGCTCTACCGGGAGGGGGGCGTCAACCAGAGCTGCGTCCTGCCGGGCGGGGAGGCCGGCGTCGCCTACGTCCGCCTCATGGCCAGCCTGCTCGAGGGCAGCGCCAGCGTCCTCCTCCTCGGCTGCGGCGGGGGTGCGCTTGCCGGCATGCTGCACCGGCGCGGCAGCTGCGTGACGGTGGTGGATGTCAACCCGCTGAGCTTCGAGCTCGCGCGCACGTTCTTCTGGATGCCGGCGGGCATCGAGTGCATCGCCGCCGACATGTCGGGCTTCCTGCGCCGCGACGCGCGAACTTTCGCCGGGATCGGCATCGACGTCGGCGGCCCCGACTTCTCCTACGAGGCCGCGCTGGCCCCGGCGACCGTCGGCGGCGTGCGGCGGGCGTTGCAGCCGCGCGGGCGGATCGCGGTGAACATCTCCTGCGAGACGCCCGACGATGCCATGCCGGGCCGCATCGCCCAACGCTTCGCCGAGGCCCGCCTCGAGGTGTGGATGTACATGGAGAGCGGCGCGCCGGGCAGCGAGGCTAACGCGGTGATCCTGGCCTCCAACCGGCGCGAGACCGCCGCCGAGCTGGCGGCCGTCGCCGAGGCGGGCTGGTGGCTCGCCCGCCTCGGCGGCTAGGCCCTGCCGCAGGACTGGCCGGCGAGACCGGCCCAGCGGCGTCAATCCTGGCTGATCGCCCCGTAGACCATGTTCCTCGGCATGACGCGGTAGGCAAGCCGCTTGCTCGGCGACTGCATCATTTAGACGACGAACAGCCCCTCCCCGGGGTCTCCCGTCATCTACGGCCGCCGGCGGATGCGCCACAGGAAGGCCTCCTCGCCCCAATCGAGGCGGGCGAGCACGTCGAGCACGAGGAAGCGGTCGTGCACGGCGAGCGCGCCCTCGAGGAGCCCGCTCCAGGCCTCGAACACCGCCGGCGAGAGTGGCGACAGCCCGCGCATGAGCCGCCACGCCCGGCGCCTCACCAGCACCGCCTCGCCTTCGCGGCCGGCCTCGGCGGCGTCGCCCTCGCCGGCGGCCAGCCGCACCATGAACTCGCTGAACCGCTCCGCACCCCCAGGAGCCACGCCCAGCAACGCCGCCGTGTCGCGGTAGAGCTGGGCGCCGATGAGGCGGCCGGCGGTGCGGCCGAGGTGGGCGGCCTCGGCCGGCCCGAACAGCTCGACGAGCCGGGGCAGACCGGAGCGGACGTACTCCATGGCGTAGTTGCGCTCGGCCTTGGCGAGGCGCTCAGGCGGCCAGTCGGCGGCGGGCAGGCGCGGGGCGGCGGCCGGGTCGAAGGGCGGCGCCAGCTCGCCCGGGCGGAACTGCAGCCGCTCCTCGGGGGCGAGCTCGCGCTCGTGCTCGAGGAAGTAGCCGGCAAGCCCGTGCTGGCCGTCGGTGGTCTGGGCCGTGCATACGAAGCCGAGCCGCGGGTTGCCGAGCGATACCCCGTTCTGCGCGTACCAGCCGCGCAGGAAGGCGCGCGACACCTCGCTCGGCACCCCGCAGATGGCCGCCCCCGGATAGATCCAGCGCGGCGGCACGAAGTGCACCCAGGCCTTGCGGTCGCTCTCGCGCATGAACTCCACCGCCACCCCGCCGATGGCGTTGGAGAGATAATGGTAGGCGGCGCAGGCCACCGCGTCGGGCATGCCGGTGAGGCCGAGCTTGTCGAAGCTCGCCAGGAACTTCTCGTGGTGCTGGTGGCGGAACAAGCGGAACACCCACTCCGCCGCATCGGCCGCGCTGCGCCGCGTGACCAGCGTCAGGATAAGCCCGGTGAAGTAGGCGTGATGGAGCCCCGCCGCGGCCTTCATGGCCCGGGTGTCGGGGCTCGGCTCGAGCGCATCAGCGTCTCTGCGATCCATGCCGGCCATGATACGCTCAGCCTCCACACCCATCCAGCCGCCTGCAAGAAGAGGCCCGCAGATGCCGGCCAAGCCCGACCAGCTCTACGACGACCTGCCCATCGTCGATGCCCACCACCACCTGTGGGACCTCGACGGCCCGCTGAGCTACCCCTGGCTCACCAGCGGCGAGCATTCCTACATGGGCGACTACTCGGCGCTGCGCCGGTCCTACCTGCCGCCGGAATACCGTCGCGACACGGCGCTCCATAACGTCGTGGCCACCGTGCACATCGAGGCCGAGTGCGACCGCAGCCTGCAGGTGGCCGAGACGCGCTGGCTCACCGAGACGGCGGCGCGCCACGGCATGCCCGACGCCATCGTCGCCCACGCCTGGATCGACGAGCCCAACTCCGAGGAGATCATCTTAGGCCACAAGCAGTTCCCCCTCGTGCGCGGCATCCGCACGAAGCCCGTGATCTCCGAGGGTCCCGACAAGAGCGTGCGCGGGCGGCCGCGCAGCCTGCAGGACCCCAAGTGGCGGGCCGGCCTGTCGCTGCTCGAGAAGCACGACCTCTCCTGGGACCTGCGCGTCGTGTGGTGGCACCTCGAGGAGGCGGCGGAGGTGGTGGCCGAGCACCCCGGCCTCAGGGTCGTGCTCAACCACACGGGCTATCCGCTCGACCGCTCGCCCGAAGCTCTGGCGGTGTGGCGCCGTGGCATGGAGGCGCTCGCAGCCTGTCCCAACGTGATGTGCAAGATTTCCGGGCTCATCGTCAAAGGCGCGGCGTGGACGCTTGCCGCCAACCGGCCCATCATCCTGGACGCGATACGCATCTTCGGCGTGGAGCGGTGCATGTTCGCGTCCAACTTCCCGGTCGACGGCATCAAGGGCAGCTGGGACTACATCTACTGCCAGTTCAAGGCGGCGGTTGCCCATCTCCCCCTCGCCGACCGCCGCAGGCTGTTCGCCGATAATGCGGCAGCCTTCTATCGCATCGCGCTGTAGGCGCACTCGTGCGCGGCCCTGGATCGGCCGCCACCGTCGGCTGGAGGCAGGGGTCCGAGCAGTCACCGATGCAGCATTTGTCCTCTCAATCCATGAGCTGCTAACCGGTTTTGTAACCGTAAATTAGGGATCAGGCCTCACGGTAGGCGCAGGGGGAGCGCAGCTGGGCCTTGATCCATGCCGAACTCTTGCGCGTCCTCGCTCGCCGCCGCTCTCGTCCCGCTTTGGCTGCTCGCGCCGGCGCCGGCTGCCGCCCAGGTGCGGGTACACGGAGCCACCACCGTCGCCTATGGGCTTCTGCTGCCGCACAAGGCGAGAATCGAGAAGCTGGCCGGCGTCGAAATGACGATCCTGCCGAGCAGCACCTCGCGCGGGCTCGCCGACCTGGTTCGGGGCAAGGCCGACATTGCCATGCTGGCCGAGCCGCTGGAGACGATCGCTGCCACTATGAACGGCGACGTGCCGGGCTTCATCGACCCCTCTCAGTTTACGGGCGCCCAGGTCGGCAATGCCTATGTGCAGCTGATCGTCCATCCGAGCAACCCGGTCCAGCGACTGACCAATGCCCAGCTGGCGGAGCTGTTCTCCGGCAAGCGGCGGTCCTGGTCGGAGGTGTCGGGCGTCAACCTGCCGGTGCTTCTCGTCGGCGAGCCGACCAGCACGCCGCATCGCCTGATCAAGGAGGCCCTCGGCATCGCCTATTCGCCCGAGATCAGGGTGGTGCAGAACACCAACCAGACGGCCATTATCGTGGCGCAGGCACCCGGCGCCTTGAGCTACATATCGACGGCGCACGATCTGCCGATGCGCGACAAGCTCAAGGTCGTGCAGAGCGACCTCAAGCTGCCGCTGGCGCTTCACCTGGCCTTCAGAAGGGACACACCCGACCAGGTGCGGCGCGTGGTCGAGGCGGCAGCCGCGGTCGGCAAAGAATGAGCAGCGCCAATCACCTGTGGCCGACGCCGATGCGCGGCATCTCGGCCAAGACCTTGCTCGTGCTCGCGGCTGCGGCCCTGCCGGCGCTGTTCGTGGCCGCCGTCCTGGGCGCGATCCTCGTCACCACCGTCACGCGGGCGGAGCGGGATTTCGAGACCTCGACGATTGTCGCCCGACGGCTGACCGACATTCGCGTGCTGCTCGAGCGCGAGCAGGGCCTCGTGGCGCGCATTCCCGCCGAGCTCGACCTCAGTCGGGTCGAGCGCTACGCCGAGGAAGCGGCCAGGACGAGCCGCGAGCTCGACGCGGCCATCACCGCCCTCTCCGCCCACACCGGCCTGGTGTCGCCGGCGATCGTCGGCGAGATCGATGCCGCCCGCCGCACGATGGCAGCGTCCACGGCGAGGGTGGTGGAGGCCGCCAGGAGCTTCGCCCAGACGACGGCACTGGAAATCGTGCACGGCCCGTTCGAGGAGGCGAGCAGGCTTCTCCTCACCTTCCTCGACGCGGTCGGGTCCAATGTCGACAGCGTGGCCGAGCAGGCGCGCGCCCGGCTGCAGGCGAGCTCCGCGAGCGCGTGGCGTCTCGCCCCGGCGGCGCTGATCGGTGCGCTCGGCATGGTGGCGCTCGGCATCTGGCTGATGCGCAGAGAGATCCTCGCTCCCATTCTGCGTCTCAACGAGCATGTGCAGCGCATCAAGGACAGCCGCGACCTCGACATCCAGCAGGATCGCCGGTTCCTCGACCGCAACGACGAGATCGGCACGCTGTGCGCCTCGTTCGAGCGCATGATCGGCGAGCTCGGTGCCGCCCGCCGGCAGTTGATTGCACGATCCGAGGCCGAGATCGCCAAGCATACCGAGCGATTGGAAGCGGCCCTCACCAACATGCTGCAAGGACTTGCCATGTTCGATGCCGAGCGGCGGCTCATCCTGTGCAACGGCCACTACATGAGAATGTACGGGTTGACTCCGGAGCAGGCCAAGCCGGGCACCACCTTGCGGCAGATCCTCCAGTATCGGGCGGCCAACGGCGACCTCGACGTGTCCGCCGTCGACAAGGTATTGGAAAGGCTGCTCGCGCGCGTGCCTTACGGTGAGAGCGGCGGCAGCTACGTCTCGCGCCTCAGCGACGGCCGCTGGATTTCCGTGTCCGTAGAGCCCATGGCCGACGGCGGCACGGTCACCACCCACGAGGACATCACCGAGCGGCGCCTGGCGGAGAACAGGATCGCGCACATGGCCCGCCACGATGCGCTGACGGACCTGCCCAACCGCGTGCTCCTGCGCGAGCGCCTGGAGCAGGCCTTTTCCGGCGAGCAGCGCCATGACGACCGCTTTCCCACCGTGCTCATGCTCGATCTGGATCGCTTCAAGGAGGTCAACGACACGCTGGGGCACCCTGCCGGCGATGCCCTTCTTGAGAGCGTCGCGGAACGGCTGCGCGCCTGTGTCAGAAAGTCGGACATGGTGGCACGGCTCGGCGGGGACGAGTTCGCCATCGTCCACTTCGCCGAGCGTGCCGCCGCGGCCGAAGCCGAGCTTCTCGCCAAGCGCATCGTCGAGGTGCTGGGCGCGCCCTTCGACCTCGCCGGGCAGCTGGCCGCGATCGGCGCCAGCATCGGCATCGCCGTGGCGCCCGAAGACGGCGCCGACCCCGACACGCTCATGAAGAACGCCGATCTCGCGCTCTACCGCTCCAAGAGCGAGGGCCGCGGCACCTATCGCTTTTTCGCCCCCGAGATGGACGAGCGCATGCAGGCGCGCCGCAACCTGGAAGCCGACCTTCGCAACGCACTCCGCGACAAACAGTTCACCGTCCACTATCAGCCGCTCGTCAACCTCGAGACCGACCAGATTTGCGGCTTCGAGGCGCTGCTGCGCTGGGCCCATCCGGACCGGGGCAACGTCGGACCGAGCGAATTCATTCCGCTGGCCGAGGAGACCGGGCTGATCCTGCCGATCGGCGAATGGGTGCTGAGGGAGGCCTGCATCGAGGCGGCGGGCTGGCCCGACCACCTGAAGATTGCCGTCAATCTGTCGCCCGCTCAGTTCAGGTCGCCCAGCCTGGTGCAGACCGTCATGAGCGCGCTCGCCGATGCCGGCATGCCGGCCAACAGGCTCGAGCTCGAGGTCACCGAGTCCGTCATGCTCCAGGACGAGGCGGCCGCCTTTGCCACGCTCGGGCGCCTGCGCGACCTCGGCGTGCGCATTGCTCTCGACGATTTCGGCACAGGCTATTCCTCGCTCAGCAGCCTGCGCAAGTTCCCGTTCAACAAGATCAAGATCGACCGCAGCTTTGTCAGCGATCTGTCGGAGGCCAACGTCGATGCGCTGGCCGTCGTGCGCTCCATTGCCCAGCTGGGCGTGAGCCTCGGCATAGCCACCACGGCCGAGGGCGTCGAGACCGAGCATCAGCTCGACCGCGTGCGCGCCGAAGGCTGCACCGAGATCCAGGGCTACTTCATTTGCCCTCCCAGTCCGGCGAGCGAGATCGAGCGGCGGTTCTTTGCCGGCAACCACACGCGGGCGGGGGTAGGGGCGGCCAGCGCCGCCTGACGCGCAGGCTCCAGGGCGGCGGCCACGCCGATACTTGACTTGAGCAATCAATTGCTTGACTATAGCCGTGCTCCTGGGAGGACGCCACATGGCAAGCACGGCCCTGGCCGACGGCGACCGACAGATCGCCGCCATCCGCGCCTTCAACCGCTTCTATACGCGCCAGATCGGCCTCCTCGACGAGAGCCTGCTTGAGAGCGGGTTCTCGCTCACCGAGATGCGCCTGCTCTACGAGCTCGCGCACCGCGACGGGCCCACTGCCGCCGACCTCTGCCGCGACCTCGGCCTCGATGCCGGCTACCTGAGCCGCGTGCTCTCCAGGCTCGAGGCGCGCGGGCTCGTGCGGCGGCGGCCCTCGCCCGAGGACGGGCGTCAGTCCCCGCTCGCCCTCACGGCGGCGGGCCGCAAGGCCTTCGCCCCCGTGGAGAAGGCCACCTGCGAGCAGATCGCCGCCCTGATCGCGCCGCTGCCGGCGCCCGAGCGCGAGCGCCTGGTCAAGGCCATGGCCACGGTACAGCGCCTGCTCGGCGGCCTGCCCGAGCCCAAGGTGCCCTACGTGCTGCGCGATCCACGCCCCGGCGACCTCGGCTTCATCGTGCACCGCCAGGGCCTGCTCTATCACCAGGAGTACGGCTGGGACGAGACCTTCGAGGCGCTGGTGGCCGAGATCGTCGCCACCTTCGCCAAGACCTTCGATCCAAAGCGCGAGCGCTGCTGGGTGGCCGAGCGCGAGGGCGAGGTGGTGGGCAGCGTGTTCCTGGTGCGCGCCTCCGACGAGGTGGCCAAGCTGCGCCTGCTCTACGTGGAGCCCGCCGCGCGCGGGCTCGGCATCGGCGCCCGGCTGGTCGGGGAGTGCATCGCCTTCGCCCGCGCCAAGGGCTACCGAACGCTCACGCTGTGGACCAACGACGTGCTGGTCTCTGCGCGCAGGATCTACCAGGCGGCGGGCTTCCGGCTGGTCGCGGAGGAGCGCCACCGCTCCTTCGGCAAGGACCTGGTGGGCCAGAACTGGGAGCTTTCCCTGTAGCCGCTAGCCGCCGCGCGCCCCGAGCGGACGCAGAAACGGGGCGCCGCGCCCGGGTCTCCCGGAATTTCGCGGTCCGTTCGTTGCCCTCCCTGCCGAGGGCGCCACGCCGTCAGGCGATCCACTTCTCGAAGTAGCGGCTCAGGGGGTGGGCGACGTAGGCCCCGAAAGGACCGCGCTCGGTGTAGCCGCGCCCCCGGTAGAGGGCCAGCGCCTCGGGCTGGCGCACGCCGGTCTCCAGGCGGATGACGCGCACGCCCTCCTCGCGCGCGGCCGCCTCCAGCGCCTCCAGGACGCGCGCCCCGATCCCGCCGCCGCGCGCCTCCGGGAGCACGAACATGCGCTTGAGCTCGGCCTCGCCGTCCGTGCCCAGCACGAGGGCGCCGCAGCCCACCGCCGCGCCGGCGCGGCGCGCAACCAGGAAGCGCACGTTGGCGGCGGAGAGCGCCTCCACCCCGACGAGGTGGTTGGCCTCGGCCGGATAGAGCGCGGCAAAGTAGGCGTCCGACTGGCGCAGCATGGCGTGCACCTCGGGCTGGTCGGGTGTCTCGCGGCCGACGGTCACGGCCGTCTCGGGCCCGGCCCCGGCCGCGCTGGCGGCGGCAGCGGCGGCCGGCGCGGCGCCTGGCTGCGCCTCCTCGGGCGGGCGGCCGAGCCGCTCCCACTCCGCCACCTCCTCGTCGGTGAGGAAGCCCTTGCCCACCCGGTAGGCGGTGCGCAGGGTGCCGGGCGCCACCGCTACCGCCGCGTCGGTGAAGTCGCCGGCGTACTCCTGGAATGGCTCGACGGCGGAGAGCACCGGGTCGGAGGCCCACAGCTTGCGCAGCGCCTTCTGCCTGATGGCCTCGGGCACGCCGGGGGCCAGGAAGCGCGTGTAGTCGGAGCTGGCGTCGAGCGCGTCGAAATCGACGTCGGCGAAGTCGGCCTCGGTGAGCGGGCGGGCGGGGGCGGCCTCGGCCGCCGGCCCGGGCGCCGCCCCGGCCTCCGGCGCCGAGGGGTCCGCGGGCGGCTTCTCGCCCTCCTGCGCGGGCTCCCGGCGCGCCTCGGCCTTGCGCCGCGACCAGCGCTTCAGGAACGGCTCCTCCTCCTCATTCATGGCCGCCTGCCTCCCGCTGGCGCCGGCGCCGGCGCAGCTCCTCGATCGGCTCCTGGCCGAACTGGTGCTCCTCCGGCCGGTGGTGCTTCTGGCGCTGGCGCTTGACGAAGGGCTCCTCGACGTGATGCTGGGCCACGAACTCGGCGACCAGCTCGGCCAGCGGCCCGGGCATGGCCACGCTCCCCACCGTCTCCTCCTCGATCTGGCCGTAGGCCTCCGCCTCATGCGCGGAGGCCGTCACCAGCGCCACCTGCACCGGCCTGTCCCCCTCCCCAACCCGGCGCAGCACCACGTAGACCGAAGGCGTATCCTCGGCCAGGTTGGCCTTGTAGCCGGCCGTGTCCTTGGGATGCAGCTCGAGGGGCAGGGTGGCGGCATGATAGTGCACGCTCGCCGCGTCGCGGCGAAGCTCGCGCCAAGCCTCCCCCACCTCGGGCGCGCCCAGGAACACGCTCACGGGCCGCCAGATGTGGTCCTGCCAGGGACTGTCGATCCTCTCGCGGGCGATCACCACGCCCAGGGGAATGGACAGAATGCGGTCCATGGCTGTGCCGCTCTCTCGCTTTCGCCTGCGGGCCCTGCGGGCGCCGCCGCTGCAGCCATTATATGGGCTTTGGCGAGCGGTCCACTGCCTATATAAACTGGCCCCCGCGGGTCCGCCCTCGCGCGGCCCCCGTCCTGACGGAGACCATATGACGGCCCCAGCCCCGAGCCAGCGGCTGCTCGTCTGCAACTGCCAGCGCACAATGGAGATCGACGGCGAGCGTCTCGCCAAGGCGCTCGGCCTTGGCAGCCTCACCGTGCACAGCGAGCTCTGCCGCAGCCAGGTCGGCCAGTTCGAGGCGGCGCTCAACGCCGGCCAGGGGGTGCACGTGGCCTGCACGCAGGAGGCCCCTCTGTTCCGCGAGGTGGCCGAGGAGAAGGGAGCCGGGGAGGCCGCGCTCACCTTCACCAACATCCGCGAGCGGGCCGGCTGGTGCGCGGACAAGCGCGCCGCCCTGCCGAAGATGGCGGCGCTCATCGCCGAGGCCGCCCACCGCCCGCGGCCGACCGGCGTCACCACCCTCAAGTCGGGCGGCGTGTGCCTGGTCTACGGCCGCGGCCAGGCGGCGCTGGACGTGGCAGTCGAGCTCTCCGCGCGGCTCAGCGTTACCGTGCTGCTCACGGACGCGGAGGACGCGCTGCCCCCCGGCATCGTCGCCGTGCCGATCTACAGGGGCCGCATCCGCACCGCCACCGGCCACCTCGGTGCCTTCGACATCGAGGTCGACGGCTACGCGCCGATGCTGCCGTCCTCGCGTGGCAAGCTCGAGTTCGTGATGCCGCGCAACGGCGCCCGCTCCTCCTGCGACGTGATCCTCGACATGAGCGGGGGGACGCCCCTCTTCCCTGATGCCCGGCGCCGCGACGGCTATCTGCACGCCGATCCCGCGAGCCCGGCCGCCGTGGCCCGCGCCATGTTCAGGATCGCCGACCTCGTGGGCGAGTTCGAGAAGCCGCTCTACGTCACCTACGATGCCGGCATCTGCGCCCACGCCCGCAGCCAGAAGGTGGGCTGCAGCAACTGCCTCGACGCCTGCCCGACGGGGGCGATCACCCCCGCCGGCGACCACGTGGCCATCGACGCGGCGGTGTGCGGGGGCTGCGGCAGCTGCAGCGCGGTGTGCCCGACCGGGGCCGTGAGCTACGCCTATCCGCAGCGCTCCGACCTGGTGGCGCGGCTCGCCCTTCTGCTGGGGGCCTACCGGGCGGCGGGCGGAGCGCGGCCCGTACTGCTCGTCCACGACGAGAGGCACGGCAGCCCCCTGATCTCGGCGATGGCCCGGCTCGGCCGCGGGCTGCCGCCCAACGTGCTGCCGCTGTCGCTGTTCTCGGTGCTGCAGCTCGGCCACGATGCGCTGGCCGCCGCCCTCGCCCACGGCGCCGAGCACGTGGTGGTGCTGGCCCCGCCCGAGCACCCCGCCGAGCTCGCCGCGCTCGAGGGCCAGGTGGCGCTGGCGGCGGCCTTCCTCGACGGGCTCGGCTATCCGGGCCCCCGCCTCCATGTGGCGAGCGATCGCGACCCCGACGTGGTGGAAGCCCTGCTCTGGGACCTGCCGGAGCTCACCCTGCCCGCGCCCGAGGCCTTCTCCGCCATCGGCTCCAAGCGCGATATCGCCCGCACCGCGCTCGCCAAGCTGCGCTCGGCGGCGCCGGCGCCCGCCGACGTCATCGCGCTGCCCAAGGGCGCCCCCTACGGGCGTATCCTGGTCGACGTGGCGGGCTGCACGCTCTGCCTCTCGTGCGTGGGCGCGTGCCCGGCCGCCGCCCTCTCCGACCACCCCGAGCGGCCGCAGCTGTCCTTCACGGAGAGCGCCTGCGTGCAGTGCGGCGTGTGCGTGGCCACCTGCCCGGAGAAGGTGATCAGGCTCGAGCCGCGCTACAATTTCGCCTCCGGCGCCATGAGCCCCGAGGTGATCAAGGCCGAGGAGCCGTTCCACTGCGTGAGCTGCGGCAAGCCGTTCGGCACCAAGTCGACCGTGGAGCGCGTGCTGGCGCGGCTCAAGGGCCGGCACGCCATGTTCCAGACCGAGGCGCAGCTGCGGCTGATCCAGATGTGCGATACCTGCCGCATCGTCGCCGTGGCCGAGGAGGCCAACGACCCCTTCAAGGGCCCGGCGCGGCCGCGCGTGCGCACCACCGAGGACTACCTGCGCGAGGCCGAAGGGAACGGCAAGGGGGGCGGCAAGGGCAGGACCCCCGAGGACTTCCTGGGCTGAGGAGGACGGCCCGGAGCCGGCGATCGCATGTCCGCGCAGGAGCCGAGCCTTCCCCTGGAGCGTGAGCTGGGCAGGCTCGCACGCAGGGTGCGCCAGGACGGCCTGCCCCATCCCCACCGGCCCGAGGCCACCATGGCGCTGGCGCTCGCCGTGCGCGATGTGCTGCGCGACACGGCGCTGCCGGACCGGGCGGCGCGCGCGGGCGCGCTCGTCTGCCGCGTGCTGGAGCGCACCGTCGACAACCTGCCGCGGCCGGCCGCCGGCCAGGCGATCGCCTGCCGGCCGGGCTGCGCCTACTGCTGCCACAAGACCGTCATGGCGACGGCGCCGGAAGTGTTCTTTGCCGCCGCCGAGCTGCGCGCCCGCCGCGGGCCGGCGTTCCGGGCCGAGGTGGAGGCCAGGTGCGCGGCCGCCGTCGCCCCCGCCGGCGCCCCGGCGGGCCGCGTGCGCCCCCGCCCCTGCCCGCTGCTGGAGGACGACCGGTGCTCTGTTTACGCCGCCCGGCCGACCGTGTGCCGCAAGCACACCTCCTTCGCCGTCGCCGCCTGCCTTGCCGACTACCAGGGCACGGGCACGGCCATCCCCATCCGCCGCCACGACCAGGAGGCGTTCGAGTGCTGCGCGGCAGCCCTCATGGTGGGGATGCGGCTGTGGGCCGGCGGGCCGCACAGGGGGCGGGTGCTCGAATTGCGGGGCGCACTCGCCGTGGCCCTGCGCGAGCCGCAGGCCGAGGCGCGATGGCTGGCCGGCGAGGACGTGTTCGCCGCGGTTGCGGGCCAGCGCGAGCTGCCCGGCATCGACGGCCACGCAGCCTTCCTGTGGACACGGTTCGTGGAGCCGGCGGCCGGGCCCTGACGAAGGGGTGTGCCGCGCCCCGCCGATGCCGCCAAAAAGGCACAAAGACGGGCTCAAAAGCGTTCCCCTCGCGCTGGCGCCCGCGCCGATGGTAGCCTGTCGGGCTAATATGACCGGCCGCTGATTCCCTCGGCGGACGGGCGGCCCGCGTTGGCTGCGCCAGGTGCACTGCACGGACGAGCAAGCAGAACGGGGACGTGCCTTGAACGACTGGTTCTTCGGACATGGCGCCCGCAAGCGGCTGATCGACTGGCTCCGGGTCGACGCCTGGATCGATTCCTCGCTGGCCCAGACCTGGCAGGCTCTCCTGGAGCGCTGGAACGCCATCTCGAGCTTCTTCGCCCGCTTCCGCCTGACGGGCTGGAAGCGCCTCTTCAACGAGGGCGTGTCGGAGGCGCTCACCATGGGCGCCGGCGGCCTGGTCGTGCTCTACACCCTGGCCATCCCGGCCATCAACGAGTTCGACGAGAACAAGATCAACACCGGCAAGTACGCGGTGAAATTCCTGGACCGCAACGGCGTGGAGATCGGCCAGCGCGGCATCCTGCACAACGACGCCGTGCCGCTCGAGGAGATTCCGGATTTCCTCATCAAGGCCACGCTCGCCACCGAGGACCGCCGCTTCTTCGAGCACTTCGGCGTCGACATCATCGGCACCGCCCGCGCCCTGTTCGAGAACGCGCGCGCCAACGAGGTGGTGCAGGGCGGCTCCACCATCACCCAGCAGCTGGCCAAGAACCTGTTCCTGTCCTCCGAGCGCTCCCTCACGCGCAAGATCAAGGAGGCGTTCCTGGCCGTGCTGCTCGAGTCGCGCTTCACCAAGCGCGAGATCCTCAAGCTCTATCTCGACCGCGCCTATCTGGGCGGCGGCGCCTTCGGCGTGGAGGCCGCGGCCCAGTTCTATTTCGGCAAGTCGGTGCGCGACATCAATCTGGCGGAGGCGGCGGTCATCGCCGGCCTGTTCAAGGCCCCCTCCAAGTTCGCCCCCCACATCAACCTGCCGGCCTCGCGCGAGCGCACCAACGACGTGCTCACCAACCTGGTCGAGGCCGGCTATTTCAGCGCCGGCCAGGTGCACGCCGCCCGCCTCAATCCGGCCAAGATCATCGACACGCGTCCGACCCACAGCCCCGACTGGTTCCTCGACTGGGCGTTCGAGGAGGCCCAGCGCCTGGGCGAGGGGCGCGGCCACTACGTGCTGACCGCGCGCACCACCGTCGACCTCGGCATGCAGCAGGCGGCGCAGGACGCGCTGGTCAACACCCTGCGCTACACCGGCCCGGGCCGCCGCCGGGGCTACTCGGGGGCGCTGGTGTCGATGGAACCCGACGGCGCGGTGCGCGCCATGGTCGGCGGGCTCGACTACGAGGACAACCAGTTCAACCGCGCTGCCCACGCCCGCCGCCAGCCCGGCTCCTCCTTCAAGCTCTACGTCTATGCGGCCGCCTTCGAGAACGGCCTCAACCCGCGCTCGCTGGTGCGCGACTACGGCGGCCAGTGCGGCAACTGGGCCCCGCGCAACTACTCGGGCGGCAGCTCGGGCCGGTCGCTTCCGGCCATCGACGCCTTCCGCATGTCGCTCAACGTGCCGGCGGTGGAGGTGTCGCTGCGGATCGGGCGCGAGAAAGTGGTGGAGATGACCCAGCGCCTCGGCGTCGAAGGCGTCAAGCGGACCTGCTCGATGGCGCTCGGCGACACCGGCATCACGCCGCTGCAGCACACCGCCGCCTACGCCCACTTCGCCAACGGAGGCCGCTCGGTGCGGCCCTACGCCATCCTCGAGATGTACAACTCCCGCGGCGAGCTGGTCTACACCCGCGACCGCGACGAGCCCGAGCCCGTGCAGGCCCTGAGCCCGCGGGTGGTGGAGCAGATGAACCAGATGATGGCCGCCGTGGTCACCGACGGCACCGGCAAGGCGGCGGCGCTCGACTTCACCACCGTGGCCGGCAAGACCGGCACCAGCTCCAGCTACCGCGACGCCTGGTTCGTGGGCTTCACCGGCGCGCTGGTGACGGGCGTGTGGGTGGGCTACGACGACTTCCGGCCGATGGCCAACATCACCGGTGGCAGCCTGCCGGCGCAGACGTGGAAGAGCTACATGTCGGTGGCGCACAAGAACTACCGCAGCATCCCGCCGCTGCTGGGCCTCGGCCTGCACGCCAACCAGGTGGCGGAGCTGCAGCGCATGCAGGAGCTCAAGCGCACCGATCCCGGCATGGCCCAGGCGCAGGCGGCCGAGGCCGCCCAGAAGAGATCGAGCATCATGTCCGATCAGACGCGCTCCGTGCTGCAGAAGGTGTCCGAGGCCATGCGCATGGCGTCCGGCCTGGAGCCGGCCTCCGCCGGCGGGCCTGCCGCGGGCCCCGGCGGCGTGCCGCCCAGCGCCGCTCCCAAGGCCCCGCGCCCGCCCGCGCAGAAAGCCAAGCCCGGCGAGCGGCGCGCCGAGCTGCCCGGAGCCCCGCCCGCGGGGCCGTCGCGGCCCTGACCGTCGGGCTGGAAGGGAGGGCGCGCCATCCTCGGCCTCGTCAGCAGTCTCCTCATCAACCTCGCCGTGCTCTCGGCGCTGGCCGCCGGCGGCGGCTTCACCGCCTGGTACATGATCGAGGCCGGCTCGCGCCTGTCCACGCGCAGCTCCGGCCCGTGGGTGACGTGGACCGCGGCCGGGCGGCCCGACGCCGACCCCTACACGCGCGCGCACACGGTCAGGAACGCGCTGCTGCCCATCAGCTCCACGCTCGAGGTCACCTACCGGGCCAAGGCCGACAGCCGCGGCGGACGGCTGCACGCCGGCTGCGAGTACGTCATCGTCATGCCCGGCCTGGAAGGGGCGTGGTGGAGCCTCGCCGCCTTCGACAGCGAGGGCCGGCTGATCCAGAACGCGGCCGAGCGCTACGCCTTCACCAGCGACACGGTGATGCGCGAGCCGGACGGGCGCGCCGTCATCACCCTGGCGCGCGACGCCCGCCCCGGCAACTGGCTGCCGATCGGCGGCTCGAGCCGCGTCAACCTGATCCTGACGGTGCAGGACCCCGTCTACGCGGCGGCGGTGTACGAGGGCGGAAGCACCAGGCCGCTGCCGCCCATCCAGCGCGTGGCCTGCCGGTGAGCGCCATGCCCAAGCTCCCCAAATGGCTGAGCGAGGTCGGCTGGCGCACGGTGGTGGGCGGTGCGCTGCTCGGCGGCATCGTGCACATCCTGTTCACGCTGGCGGTGCCGTTCATCAGCAAGGGCCACGCCTACGCAAAGCTGCGCGACGCGCTGCCCGCCAACCGGATGGTGGTGCTGCCGCCGCCGGCGCCGGGCCGGGAGCCGTTGCCCTTCCTCACCCCCGATGCGCTCTACGCCATGTGCCGCTTCGACATCTCCGTCGAGACGCTGGCGGTCAACGTGACCATGGCGCACGCCGGCTGGACGCTGTCGCTGCACACGCCGCAGGGCGACAATTTCTACGTCATGCCCGCCCAGCAGCTGCGCGGCAGCGAGATCGCCATCACGGTCGTGCCCGAGCCCGACCGCAGCGGGGAGTTCATTCCCACTCCGCGCCGCATCGGCGCCCAGGGCGACCAGATATCTTCGCCCTCCACCGAGGGCATCGTCATGGTGCGGGCCCCGCTCAAGGGCCTGAGCTGGCGCGCGCAGACCGAGGCGGCGCTGCGCCAGGCGAGCTGCAGGCCGGTGAAGCGGCCACAGTGAGCTGCGGGCCGCGCGGGCTGGAGCGAGCATCGCCGGCCCGCCGCCGAGGTCGAGCGCGCGCGCCGTGGTGGCCGCGTTCGAGGCGGCGCGGGGCGCACGGCCTCGCCCGCATGGAGGCGGCGGGCTCGTTCATCGGGGTGCCGACCTGTCTCAATGCAAAGCGCCTGCTCGTCCGCGCCAAAGAGCTTGGTGAGACGGGGCCCAGTGGCTAAGCTCGCCGCCCGGAGCCCACCGTCGTGGAGCGTGGCGCGGACCAGCGGGCCGCGCGCGGACCGAGGAGTGACACCCATGCATGCGAAGACAGTCTCAGGGCCCCATGCGCTCACGCGGCGCGGGCTGCTGGCGGCGGCCGCGCTGTCGGCTGCGACCCTGGCATCCCTGCCCGCGCTCGCCCAGGGCCAGCCCGTCAGGATCGGCGAGCTCAACTCCTACAGCCGCTTCGCCGCCTTCGCCGTCCCCTACCGCAACGGCATGCAGCTCGCCGAGGAGGAGATCAACGCCAAGGGCGGCGTGATGGGCGGGCGCAAGATGGAGATCGTGTTCCGCGACAACGGCGCCACCCCCGGCGACGCGGTGCGCGTGGCCGAGGAGCTGCTGACGCGCGAGAACGTCGCCTTCCTGGTCGGCACGTTCCTGTCCAACATCGGCCTCGCCGTGGCCGACTTCGCCAACCAGAGGAAGGTCCTGTTCGTCGCCACCGAGCCGCTCACCGACGCCATAACCATGGCCCAGGGCAACCGCTACACCTTCCGCGTGCGCCCCTCCACCTACATGCAGACCAAGATGCTGGTCGAGGCGGTGAAGGCCAAGGGCGTCAGGCGGTGGGCCATCGTCGCCCCCAACTACGAGTACGGCCAGTCGGCCGCGGCCAACTTCAAGAAGCTCATCAAGGCCGCCACGCCCGACGCCGAGATCGTCGCCGAGCAGTTCCCGGCCCTCGGCAAGATCGACGCCGGCGCCACCGTCGCCGCGCTCGAGAACGCCAAGCCCGACGGCATCTTCAACGTGCTGTTCGGCGCCGACCTCACCACCTTCGTGCGCGAGGGCAACACGCGCGGCCTGTTCGAGAAGCGCACAGTGGCGAGCCTGCTCACCGGCGAGCCCGAGTACATGATCCCGCTCGGCGAGGAGACGCCGGAGGGCTGGATCGTCACCGGCTATCCCTGGGACCAGATCACCGACCCCCCGCACAAGGCCTTCATCGACGCCTATCGCGCCAAGTTCAACGACACGCCCCGGCTCGGCTCGTTCCTGGGCTACTCGGTGGGCTACATGCTGCGCGACATGCTCAACCGGGCGGGCTCCACCGACACCGAGAAGCTGATCGCCACCCTCAAGGGCGGCTTCAAGTTCGACACGGTGGCGGGCCCGGTCGCCATCCGCGCCATCGACCAGCAGTCGACCATGGGCGCCTGGGTGGGCGAGACCACGCGGCAGGGCAAGGTCGGCACCATGAAGAACTGGAGGTACGAGGACGGCGCCAAGTACCTCTTCCCCGAGGACGAGGTGAAGGCGGCGCGCAAGGACTAGCCCTTCTCCCTCTCCCCACGCCCGTCAGGGTGGGGAGAGGGTCGGGATGAGGGGCAGCCACGAAGGCCGGCGCAGGCTGCCGCCCCTCACTCCAGCCCTCTCCCCGCGGGCGGGGAGAGGGGACGTGCCAGCGAGGCATCCCGTTGCCCGATCTCTCCTTCCTTCTCGTGCAGGCACTCAACGGCCTGGCCAGCGCCTCCTCGCTGTTCATCATCTCCGCCGGCCTGACGCTGGTGTTCGGCGTCACCCGCATCGTCAACTTCGCCCACGGCTCCTTCTACATGCTGGGCGCCTACTTCGCGGTCAGCATCCTGCCGCGTCTGCTCGAGGTGTGGACGAGCTTCCCCATGTTCCTTGCCGGCGTGCTGCTGGCCGCACTCGGCGTCGGCGCGCTGGGCGTGGTCATGGAGCTCGTGCTGCTCAGGCGCATCTACCGCGTGCCCGAGCTCTTCCAGCTGCTCGCCACCTTCGGCGTGGTGCTGGCGGTGCAAGACCTGGTGGTCAAGGTCTGGGGGCCCCTCGACATCCTGGGTCCGCGCGCGCCCGGCCTGCGCCATGCCGTCGACATCCTGGGCCACCGCTTCCCCGCCTACGAGCTGTTCCTGATCGCCATGGGCCCCCTGGTGCTGGGCCTGCTGTGGCTGCTCATGCACAGGACCCGCTACGGGGTGCTGGTGCGGGCGGCGACCCAGGACCGCGAGATGGTGGCGGCGCTGGGCGTCAACCAGGCGCTGCTGTTCACCGCCACCCTGTTTCTCGGCACGGCGCTGGCGGGCCTCGGCGGCGCGCTGCAGACGCCGCGGCTCCCCGCCAACCCGCACATGGACCTCTCGGTCATCGCCGAGACCTTCGTGGTGACGGTGGTGGGCGGCCTGGGCTCGGTGCCCGGCGCGTTCCTGGCCTCGCTGCTCATCGGCCTGCTGCAGGCCTTCGGCATCCTCGTCTTCCCCAAGATCACGCTGGTGCTGGTGTTCCTGCTGATGGCGCTGGTGCTGATGGTGCGGCCGTGGGGCCTGATGGGCCGGCCGGAGGCCGGCCACGGGCGCGTCGTGCAGCCGGAGGGCATCCTGGCCCTGCGGCGCCTGGGCCGGCGCGAGCGCCTCGCGCTCGGCGGGCTCGGCGCGCTGGTCGCCGCGCTGCCGCTCATCGGCGACGCCTACCTCGTCAAGGTCGGCATCGAGGTGGTCTGCTTCGCGCTTGCCGCCTTCAGCCTGCAGCTGCTGATCGGCGTCGGCGGCATCGTCAGCTTCGGCCACGCCGCCTACTTCGGCCTCGGCGCCTATGCGGCGGGGCTCCTCGTGACCAAACTGGGGCTCGGCATGCTGCCGGCGCTCGTCGCCGCCCCGCTCCTGGCCGGCCTGGGGGCGGCGCTCTTCGGCTTCTTCGTCGTGCGCCTGTCCGGCATCTACCTTGCCATGCTGACGCTGGCCTTCGCGCAGATCGTGTACGCGGTGGCGTTCCAGTGGGTGGAGCTCACCGGCGGCGACAACGGCGTCGTGGGCGTGTGGCCTTCGCCGTGGGCGGCGAGCCGGGAGGTCTACTATTGGCTGGTGCTCGTCCTCGCCGGGGCCGCCATCTGGATGCTGCGGCGGGGCATCCATGCGCCCTTCGGCTACACCCTGCGCGCCGCCCGCGATTCGACGGCGCGCGCCGATGCCGTCGGCATCGACGTGCGCACCCACCGCTGGCTCGCCTTCACGGTGGCGGGAGCCGCCGCCGGCCTCGCCGGCGCCCTCTTCGCCTTCGCCAAGGGCTCCATCGACCCCACCCTGATCTCGATCCCCATGTCGGTGGACCTGCTCGTGATGATCCTGGCCGGCGGCGTGCAGACCGTGGCCGGGCCGCTGGTCGGGGCCGCCTTCTTCCACTCCGTCAAGGACTTCCTGATCCCGCTCACCGACCTCTGGCACCTGCTGCTGGGGCTTGCCATCATCGCCCTGGTGCTGGCCTTCCCGCGCGGCATCGCCGGCGGCGTCTCCGGGGCGGCCGCGGCGCTCGCCGGCAGCCGCGCCCCCGCCGCCGGGGCGCGAGGGAGCGCGCCGTGAGCCTGCTCGAGGTCGACCGGCTCTGCAAATCCTTCGGCGGGGTGGTGGCGGCCCGGGACGTGACGTTCGCGCTCGGGGCCGGCCGCCTGCTCGCCGTCATCGGCCCCAACGGGGCCGGCAAGTCGACCATCTTCAACATGGTGGGCGGCCAGCTCGCCCCCGACAGCGGCCGCGTGGTGCTGGAGGGCCGCGACATCACCGGGCTGGCCCCGCGCCGGGTGTGGCGGCTGGGCGTGGGCCGCACCTTCCAGGTGGCGCAGACCTTCGCCTCCATGACGCTTGCCGAGAACGTGCAGATGGCGATCCTGAGCCGCGCCGGGCGCACGCACGCCTTCTGGCCCGATGCGCACGGCCTCTACCGCGAGGAGGCGCTCGCTCTGCTCGCGCGGGTGGGGCTTGCCGCCGACGCCGACCGGCCGACGAGCGAGCTCGCCTACGGCGACGTCAAGCGGGTGGAGCTGGCCATCGCCCTGGCCGGCGCGCCACGGCTGCTGCTGATGGACGAGCCGACCGCCGGCATGGCCCCGCGCGAGCGCGCCGAGCTCATGCGCCTCACGGTGGGCATCGCGCGCGAGCGCAACATCGGCGTGCTGTTCACCGAGCACGACATGGACGCGGTGTTCGGCCACGCCGACGAGGTGATCGTGCTGGTGCGGGGCGAGATCATCGCCGGCGGCCGGCCGGAGGAGGTGCGCGCCGACCCGCGCGTGCGCGAGGTCTATCTGGGCGGCGGGCTGGCGCGCGCCCCCGCGCGGGGGAGCTAGAGGCCGGCCATGGACGAGGGCGCGATCCTGGAGGTGGACGGGCTCGAGGCCGCCTACGGCCGCGCGCAGGTCCTGTTCGGCGTCTCGCTGCGCGTGGCAGCGGGGGAGATCGCGGCCCTCATGGGCCGCAACGGGGCCGGCAAGTCGACCACGCTCAGGGCCATCATGGGGCTCGTTCCCGCCCGCGCCCGGACGCTCAGCTTCGCCGGCCACGACATCCGCCACCTCGCCACCTACCGCATCGCCCGGCTGGGGCTCGGCTACGTGCCCGAGGACCGGCGCATCTTCACCGACCTCACGGTGGCCGAGAACCTCGAGGTCGGGCGCAAGGGCGCCCCGGCCGGCGGCCCCACCCCGTGGACGCCCGAGCGGCTCTTTGCCGTCTTCCCCAACCTCGCCGAGATGCGCGGCCGGCGCGCGGCGCAGATGTCGGGGGGCGAGCAGCAGATGCTCACCATCGCCCGCACCCTGATGGGCAACCCGCGCGCCGTGCTGCTCGACGAGCCCTCGGAGGGCCTGGCGCCGGTGATCGTGGAGCAGATGGCGGCGGCCATCCTGCGCATGAAGGCGGAGGGGATTGCCGTGCTGCTCTGCGAGCAGAATCTGCACTTCGCCGCGGCCGTCGCCGACCGCGCCTACATCATCGAGAAGGGGGCGATCCGTCACGAGGGCCCGATGGCCGCCCTCGCCGGCGACAGCGCCCTGCGCGAGGCCTATCTGGCGGTGTGAGAGGGGGAGGCGGCAGGCCGCGGCCCCGGGTCCCGGATATTCCGCTTCGCGAAAGTTCGGGGTGACAGCGGCGGGCGAAAGTCCGAGATGACAGCGGCGCGCGGACTCCCATGGAGGGAGAGGGAAATTAACCGTAACCGGAGTAATCCCACAGCTCCCAGGGTGTGCTATGATGCGTGCACCTCGGTACCGGGGGGTCGCCCAACTCGAGGGGCGGCCTCCAGAGGCGGCCGAGGGCCTGCGCAATGGCGCTGCGGGATGTCGTGCCCGCGGGCCTGGGCCCATGGTGATCGGATCGGTCAAGCGGGTTCCACGCGCGGGCGCGGGGCGTGAGAGCCGACTCTCAGGCCTTACAAATACGGTCCGGCGGCTAGACGCCCCGCACCTCTATTCTCCCAAACCCTCGGGGTTCCGGCCCGCGAGGCAATCGGCGCTTGTGCCGCCCGGCCGCCGGCGGGCGGTCCCCGTCACCGGGCAAGACCCCGGACAGCCGCGCCACGGCGCGGCTTCCGGGGACGCACGACGCAAGGGCGGTGCAAGGCTCGGCGAGGAGAGTGCCGGCGGGCGGAGGGAAGAGCGGCTCGGCGCAAGGCGCTGCGCTCAGTGCGCCCTACTCGATGCCGGCCTGCATCCGCTCGCGCCACTCCTGCGCTGACCTCTCGGCCTTGGCCCGGTCGGCCCGCGAGAGCTTGGCCAGCGCCTTGTCCAGCGCCTCGTCCTCGACCCCGCCGGCCTTGGCGATCAGGTGCCACTTGGCGGCCTCCGCCGGGTCCGCGGCCAGCCCCGCCCCGTAGGCGTAGCAGCGCGCCAGCCGGTTCTGCGCCACCGGCAGGCCGCGCTCGGCGGCGGCGCGGAACATGGCCGCCCCGCGCTTGGGGTCGGGGGCCACGCCGTGGCCGCGGAACAGGATGACGCCGTAGTCGAGCTGGGCCTCGGGGTGGCCGGCGGCGGCCGCCTTGCCGATCCATCTGGCGGCCTCGAAGGCATTGGGGTCGGTGCCCGTGCCGGTGGCATAGAGGGTGCCTAGATCGTACTGGGCCGCCGCCACCCCGGCCTCGGCAGCGAACAGCATGTGGGCCAGGGCACGGTGCGGGTTCTCGGGCTTGCCGTCGCCCGACAGGAACATGAGGGCGAGATTGTAGTTGGCGAGCGGATGCCGACGCACGGCGGCCGCCTCGAACAGCGCCGCCGCCGCGCCCCGGTCCTTGGCCACGCCATTCCCCTCGGCCAGCATCAGGCCCAAGGCGAACATGGCCTCCGGGTCGCCGAGCTCGGCCCCGCGCGCGTACCATTGGGCCGCGAGCCCGGGGTTGCGGGGCGCGCCGTAGCCTTCCGCGTAAATGCGCCCGACCAGGGTATGAGCCTGCGGCTCGCCGCGCTCGGCCGCCTTCACGGCGAGCTCCAGCGCGGTGAGGTACTTGCCCTGGTCGAAGGCCTCGTAGGCGGCATCGTCGGCGGGGGCGGGGGTCTTGGCGACGTCGCTGGCGCCGCTGGCAGGGGCGGCGGGAGCCGCCGGCGGGGCGGCCGGCGCGGCGCCGCTGGCAGCGGGCGGCGCCGCAGGCGGACCGGCGGGCACGACCGGCGCCACCGGCGAGCTCGGCGCCACCGGCGGGGCGATGGCCGGCAGCTGGGCGGGCGTGGCCGGCAGGGTGGTGATGGCCTTGGCGGGAGCGGGAGCGGCAGGGCGCGGCTTGGCCGGCGCGCGCTTGCGCGCCACCGGCTCGTCGGGGCCGTCGCCGCGTCCCACCCACGAGCTGGTCTCCGCGCGCGCGGGCCCCGCCGGCAGCAACGCCGAGAGCAGCGCGAGCATCGCCATGTGGAGCGGCAGGCGCATGCGTCAGGTCCCCTGGTCGGCGCCGGCCGAGGCGGCCAGCGCCCGCGCCACCTCGGCCACCAGCGCGCCGGCAGCCGCCGGCGAAAGGCCGGCGGAGAGCCGCACGGCGATGAAATCGGCCCCCATGGCGGCCAGCGTGCGCGCCTCCTCGGCCGTCTCCACGTCGAAGGCCACGCACGGCACCTCGAAGATCTCGGCCCACCAGGCGACGAGCTCGTCGCGGCGCACGCGCGCCTTGGCGCGGTCCTTGAGGTGTGCGGGCGCGCCGAAGGCCACGTAGTCGGCGCCGGCCTCGGCGAGCGTCATGGCCTCGTGCCGCGACACGCCCGGATCGACGCCGACGATGCCGCGCGCGCCGAGGCTTGCGCGCGCCAGCGCATAGGCCCCGGCGAGGTCCCTGGCGGCGGCAAGATGCACGCCGTCGGCGCCGACGCTGCGGGCGAGCTCCGGGTCGTCGGGCACGAGGGCGGCGGCTCCCGCCTTCTGGGCCAGGGCCGCCAGCGGCGCGGCAAGGCTGTGATCAAGGCCCGCCGGCCCTGCCGGCACGATCAGCACCGAGGACACCTCCGCCGCCGCCAGCGCGGCGGACAGGCGCGCGTCGGCCCCGGCGCCGGCCTCGACGACGGCATAGATGCGGCTCGCCTCTCGCTGCTCCACGCCCGGTCCCTCGCCGCCGTCGCCATGCCCGGCTCGAGCCTATCGGGCGGCATTGGGGCAAAAAAGCGACCGCTCCGGCTCTGCCCGGGGCCGGCGCCCGCCGCCTGTGCCGCCGCCCCTTCCTGCTGTACATTGGCCCTACGCAAACCCTTTTCGAGCAAGGAGATCCCATGCCCACGAGCGTCAAGGAGATGTTGGAGGCCGCCAACGCCGCCGTGCCGCGCATGACCCCTGCCGAGGCCAAGGCGGCGATCGCCAAGGGCAACGCGGTGGTGGTCGACGTGCGCGATGCCCCGGAGGTGGAGAAGAGTGGCAAGGTTGCGGGCGCCGTGCACGTCTCCCGCGGCATGCTCGAGTTCCGCGCCGATCCCGCCTCTCCCTATCACGACAAGCGCTTCGACAAGAGCAAGACCGTCATCCTCTACTGCGCCTCGGGCGGACGCTCGGCGCTGAGCGGCAAGGTGCTGAAGGACCTCGGCTACACCCAGGTCTACAACCTCGGCGCCTTCAAGGACTGGGTGGAGAGCGGGGGCGCGGTCGACAAGCCCATCGAGCCCGGCATGTGAGCTCCGGTCCCGGGCGGCGCCGGCCCGCCGCCCGGGGCCGAACCCCGCGGGCCAGCTAGGCCGCCTTCTCCTGCTGCTCGGTCCATTTGCCGAGGGTGGCGATGCCGTTCATCTTGGCGCGGTGGGAGAAGGCGCGTTGGCCGGCGGCCACGTTCTCGGGCCTGCCGCCCCAGGCCTTGAGCGCCGCCGCCTGCAGCGCGCGGCCGTAGGAGAACGACAGCTTCCAGGGCAGCGGCCCCATCTGGTTCATGAGCGAGAGGTGGGCGGTGGCGTCCTCGTCCGACTGGCCGCCCGACAGGAAGGCGATGCCCGGCACCGCCGTCGGCACGCAGCGCTTCAGGACCTTCACGGTGCGCTCGGCCACCTCCTGCCGGCTCGCCTGCTTGGGGCACTTCTTGCCGGCGATCACCATGTTGGGCTTGAGGATCGTCTTCTCCAGCGGCACCTTGGCGTAATAGAGCTGCTGGTAGACCTCTTTCAGCGTCCACTCCGTCACCTGCTCGCAGGCGTCGATGTCGTGGGCGCCGTCCATCAGCACCTCGGGCTCCACGATCGGCACCAGCCCGCCTTCCACGCACAGCGCGGCATAGCGCGCCAGCGCCTGCGCGTTGGCGTTGATGCAGTTGTAGGAGGGAATGCCGGGGCCGATGTCGATCACCGCCCGCCACTTGGCGAAGCGGGCGCCGAGGCCGACGTAGTCCTTGATGCGGTCGCGCAGGCCGTCGAGCCCCTCCGTCACCACCTCGCCGGGCGAGAACGGCAGCGGCTTGGTGCCGGCATCGACCTTGATGCCGGGCAGCGAGCCCGCCGCCTCGATGATCTTGGGCAGCGGCGTGCCGTCCCTGGCCTTCTGGCGGATGGTCTCGTCGTAGAGAATCACGCCCGAGATGTAGGTGCGCATCGCCTCGGTGGAGCGGAACAGCATCTCGCGGTAATCGCGGCGCGTGTCGGCCGTGCTCTCCACCTTGATGGATTCGAAGCGCTTCTTGATGGTGCCGGAGCTCTCGTCCGCCGCCAGGATGCCCCTGCCCGGAGCCACCATGGCCTGCGCCACTTCCTCCAGCGTCATCGTCTTGGTCATGGGCCTCGCCTCCGATAGCGGAATTGACGTCGATGGGTCGCCCCTGAAATAGCGCGGATGGCCGAGCGAGGCCAGCCGGCCCGGCGCTTCTGGTCAACGTCCTGGCGCAGCCTCCGCTCGCACCCTTTTCCCTCCTATGCCAACGCCTTGCCGGTCAGGCGGGTTCGATCTCGCAGTCTTTCTTGGGGATGAGCTCGTAGGACGGCGCGAACCCCGGCATGGCCGCCAGCCGGCGCGACCAGGCGGCCAGGTTGGGCCAGGCGGCGATGTCGAAGCCGCCCTCGGCCATGAACGCCATTCGCCCCCAGCAGCCGATGTCGGCAATGGTGCACGCCTCGCCCACCAGCCAATCGCGGCCGGCGAGCGCGCGGTCGAGGAAGGCCAGGGCCGCCTCGGCCAGCGGCCGGAAGTGCGCCATCACCGCCGGGTCGACGGCGCGGAAGCGGCTGAAGTGGCGTACGCGCGCCACGTTCTGGACCGCGTCGGCCTCCCAGGAGAGCCACTCGCGCGCGCTCCAGCGCTCCTGCTCGCCGGCGCCCTCGAAGCGGCCGGTCGTGCGCGCGAGGTAGTCGAGGATCACGTTGGACTGCACGATGGTGAGCCCGCGATGGCTGAGAGCGGGCACCTGGCCGTAGCGGTTGACGGCGAGGTATTGCGGCAGCCTCTGCGCCCCCGTCTTGAGGTTGACGGTCCGGAACGAGAACGGCAGGCGCGCCAGCGCCAGGAACAGCATCGGCTTGTAGGAGGAGCTCGACGTGAAGCTGCCATAGAGCGTGAAGCGGTCTTCCATGCGGTTTGCCTCGTGAGAGCCTCGAGCGTCCAGCCGAGCGCGCCAGCGCGGCGCACACCGATGCCCTCGACAGCGGCTGGCCAGCGCCCATAATCGCAGCCGGGTTCGAACCGGGGCAATCCCACCGAGGGAGCAGATCCATGACGCCCGAGCTCTACTATCTCCTGCTTTCCACCGCGCTCACCTTCATCCTGGTCCTGGTCGCCGTCGCCGGGGGCACGCTGCAGGTCGGCCTGCCGACGCTGGCCGGCAACCGCGAGGGCATGCCCGAGTTCACCGGCTGGGCGGGCCGCGCCCAGCGCGCCCACCGCAACATGCTCGAGAGCCTGGTGCTGTTCGCCATCCTGGCGCTCGCCGCCAAGACCATGGGGGTGAGCAACGCCGCCACCCTGCTGGGCGCCCAGCTGTTCTTCTGGGGCCGCGTGGCCCACGCCGTCCTCTACATCGCGGGGATCCCGTGGGCGCGCACCGGCGCCTGGACCGTCTCGGTGGTGGGCCTGATCCTGATCTTCTGGCAGCTCGTGGCCTGATCACGCCGGGACCGCCGCGGCCGGCGCAGCCCCCCGTCCGATACGTGCCCGGACCTCAGCTCAGCTTGCCCATCGCCACCGCCGTGTCCGACATGCGGTTGGAGAAGCCCCACTCGTTGTCGTACCAGGCGAGCACCCGCACCAGCCGGCCGTCGACGATCTGGGTCTGCGTGAGGTCGAAGGTGGACGAGTTGGGATTGTGGTTGAAGTCGATGGACACCAGCGGCTCCTTTGTCACCCCCAGGATGCCCTTCAGCTGCTGCTCGGCCGCGTGCTCCATGGCCCTGTTGATCTCGTCGGCGCTGGTCTCGCGGCCGGGGATGAACTTGAGGTCCACCACCGACACGTTGGGGGTGGGCACGCGGATGGCCGTGCCGTCGAGCTTGCCCTTGAGCTCGGGCAGCACCAGCCCCACCGCCGAGGCCGCCCCGGTCGAGGTCGGGATCATGCTGAGCGCCGCCGCCCTGGCCCGGCGCATGTCCTTGTGGGCCTGGTCGAGCACGTTCTGGTCGTTGGTGTAGGCGTGAATGGTGGTCATGAAGCCGGACTTGATGCCGACCAGGTCGTTGAGCACCTTGGCCACGGGGGCCAGGCAGTTGGTGGTGCAGGAGGCATTCGACACCACCTTGTGCTCGGGCTTGAGCTTGTCGTGGTTGACGCCGTAGACCACGGTCAGGTCGGCACCCTTGGCGGGCGCCGACACCAGCACGCGCTTGGCGCCGGCCTCCAGGTGCGCCGCCGCCTTCTCCTTGTCGGTGAAGATGCCGGTGCACTCCATCACCACGTCGATGCCGAGCGCCTTCCACGGCAGCTTCCTCGGATCGCGCTCGGCCAGCACCTTGATGGGGCCCAGCCCCACGTCGATGCTCTCGCCCTCCACCTTGACCTCGCCGGGGAAGCGGCCGTGGACGCTGTCGTAGCGCAGCAGATGCGCGTTATCCTTGGCCGAGAACAGGTCGTTGATGGCGACCACCTCGACGTCCTTGCGCTTGGCCTCGACGATGGCGCGCAGAACGTTGCGGCCGATGCGGCCAAAACCGGAGATTGCAATCCTGACGGCCATGTGTCGCTCCATCTCTTGCCGCCCGGCGCGCTCGTCGACCGCGGCTCGGGACCGACCCAGTGATCGGCGCCTCTACTGGGATGCTCGCCGCCGGCTGTCAATACGGAGCGCCCAATCGAGTGAACAACGCGGGCCCGGCCAAACCGTTGCGATCACCGCACCGTTTGTTGACGCTGCAAGGGCCGGCGCCTATCGTCGCGCGAAGAGGGTTAGCGCCGCGGGCGGCGGCGCCAGCAACAGCGGGTCACGGCGATGGCTCGGCGCCGGGCAACCAAGGCGAGGAGCAAGCCCGCTTCCGCCGGCGCGCACGCGCCGCACGCGAAGCCGGTAGGCGATGAGGGAGCGGCGCGGGCTGGCCACGCCGGCCTGCGCACGCGGCTGGCCGCGCTGGAGCGCGAGCGCGACCAGCTGCGGGCCGACGTGGAGCGCTTCAGGGCGCGGGTGAGCGAGCTCGAGCAGGCGCAGGCCCAGGTGCGCGACCGCATCTCCTGGGCCCTCGATTCGCTCCACAGCATCCTCGACGGCAAACCCTGATCCCCCGGCGCGGGCGCCCGCCTCGCACGGCGCCGCCGGAAGCTGCGGCAGACGTACGGCGTTGATTTTTCCTGGGCAGAGCGTAAGTATCGCCCTGCAGGGCTGCGGGGTGCGTCGCGGGCAATGACCCGGGGGCCTATAAGAACCGCTAGGGAGCTGTCCCTGACCGGGGTCGTGGCCCCGGACACACGGCGCCCACCTACATTCTCGTAGGGACCCAGCGGGATCGACGCCCGCACGGCCCAGGCGGCTCTGCATCTCTCCTTCCGGGCAGCCGGATGCAGGCGATGGGGGACTTGCACCGGTGCTCGCGCCGTCCATCTACCGCAGCGTCTTCCTGAGCTACAGCCACGCCGATACGGCCGCCGCGGAGCGGCTGAAGGCGGAGCTGGCCGGGCGCGGCGTCGAGGTGTGGCTCGACAAGGCCGAGCTCGCCGTGGGCGACCGCTTCGCGCGCAAGATCGAGGAGGCGATCGGCCGCTACGGCCTGCTCATCGTGCTCATCTCGCCCAACTCGGTGCGCTCGGAGTGGGTGAGAAAGGAGATCGCCATCGCCCGCCGCAAGGAGGAGGAGACGGGGGCCGTGTGCATCATCCCGGTGTTCCTGGGCAAGACCATCGACGTGGAGGGCATCTCCGACCGCATCGGCCTGGCGCTCGACCCCGCCGGCTTCCCCCCGTCGGCGCTGTGGCCCCTGCTCGACTTCCTCCGCCACGAGCGCTTGGCGGCGATCGGCGACGGCAACTACGCCGACTTTATCGAGCACTTCGCGCGCACCTACGGCGCCATCGGCCTCTTCTGCAGGAACCTCGCCGAGCACAATCTCACCGAGCAGATGTACTTCAACCTGTTCGAGGCCGGCATCGACCCCCGCTGCCTCGCGCTGTTCCTCGAGGCCCTGTTCCGCAAAGGGCTGCTCGGCTTCGGCGACGATCAGCCCACGCGCCAGCGCGAGGTGCCGGTGCTGGCGGCACGGGCCGTGGCCGTGTGCGTCAAGATCCACGGCCATGGCGCCGAGGCGTTCCAGCGCATCATGGACGATCCCAGGTGGGAGAGCGGCGACAAGCGCAGCGTGCTGGGTTTCCTGGCGGAGAGCCGCGAGCGGCACTCGGCCGACACCGTCATGCGGCTCCTCATCGCCAATCGCGCCGACTGGTTCTTCCTGCGCAACTTCCTCTACTACAACGCGCGCCACCTCGAGGCCTCGCTGCAGGACTTCACCTCCTACTCGGTGGCCACCGGCGAGACGCCCGACGACTACAAGGTGGAGGCGGTGTTCTACGTGCTGAGGGAGCACCCCCACCTCAAGATCCTCAAGACCCAGCTGTCGCGCTGGATCGAGCTCTACTTCACGGAGCGCACGTTCCGGTCGCCCCACTGCTCGCTCGAGATCTTCTACCTCAACTATGCCCGCGCCTTCGAGAGCGCGGTGGCACCCGTGGTGGAGACCTGGCCGCTCCTGCGGGGCCAGCTCAAGGGCAGCATCGAGAGCGAGCGGCCCGGAGAGCGGGCCGTCGCCCGGCGCCACCTCGAGGCGCTGGGCGAGGTCTCCCGGCGCAACCGCCATTCCGACCGCTTCGATGCGCTGCTCGAGCGCGTCGTCAAGCTGCTCGAGGAGGAGACGGAGCCGCCAGCGGACACCGAGCTCGACCAGGACTACCGCGCCCTGTGCCGGGCCATCGGGCGGCCGGAATGACCGCGCCGACTTGCCGGCCGGCGACGGTGTGACACTGTCTGCGGTTGTCTGCTGCGGCGATTGGGGCTCCTCTCGGCGGGAAGCATCCGGTGAGCGACACAAACGACATCCTCGCGGCCAAGAAGGCGCTGCGCGCGCGCTTCAGGGCCTGGCGCGCCGGGCTCGATGCCGGAACGCGGGCGGCCGCGGGCGAGGCCGTGGCCCGCCGCGGGCTCGCCGTCCTGGCGCCCCCTCCCCCGGCCGGCGCGGTCGTTGCGGGCTTCTCGCCGCTGGCCGAGGAGTTCCGCGTCTTTCCGCTCCTGCGCCGGCTCGCCGGCGAGGGCTACCGCCTGGCCATGCCCGTCATGCAGGGCAGGACGAGGCCCCTCCTCTTCCGCGCCTGGGCGCCGGGCGACGCCATGGACAGGGCGGTGTGGGGCATCGCCGAGCCCAAGGCCGACAGGGCCGAGCTCGAGCCCGACGTGCTGATCGTGCCGCTGCTGGCGTTCGACCGCAGGGGCTGGCGGCTCGGCTACGGCGGCGGCTTCTACGACCGCACCCTGCGCCACCTGCGGGCGCGCAAGGCCGTCACGGCCGTGGGCATCGCCTTCGACGAGCAGGAGGTCGACGCCGTGCCCCATCTCGACTATGACGAGCGCCTCGACTGGGTGCTGACGCCGTCGGCCCCCGTCCAATGCACGGGCTAGCCGATGCGTCTGTTGTTCCTCGGCGACGTGGTGGGCCGCTCCGGCCGGCAGGCGGTGATCGAGCAGCTGCCCGCGCTGCGCGCCCGCTACCGGCTGGACTTCGTCGCCGTCAACGGCGAGAACGCGGCCGGCGGGTACGGCATCACCGAGGCTATCGTCGAGGACCTGCTTGGGGCGGGCGCCGACGTGATCACGCTCGGCAACCACGCCTTCGACCAGCGCGAGGCGCTGGTGTTCATCGAGCGCCAGGAGCGCCTGCTGCGGCCCGTCAACTATCCGCCCGGCACCCCGGGCCGGGGGGCGGGCATCTACAAGGCCGCCAATGGCGCCGACGTGCTCGTCGTCAACGCCATGGGCCTCATCTTCATGCCCGAGCTCGCCTGCCCGTTCCGGGCCCTGGACGCCGAGCTCGAGGCCTGCCCGCTCAAGGCCGGGGCCGACGCCATCGTCATCGACTTCCACGCCGAGGCGACGAGCGAGAAGCAGGCCATGGGCTATCACCTCGACGGCCGCGCCAGCTGCGTGATCGGCACCCACACGCACGCGCCCACCGCCGACGAGCGGGTGCTGCCGCGCGGCACGGCCTTCGTCTCCGACATCGGCATGTGCGGGGACTACGAATCGGTGCTCGGCATGGACCCGGGCGAGCCGCTCAACCGCTTTCTCACCAAGATCCCGCGCAGCCGGTTCGAGCCGGCGCTGGGGCCGGCCACCATTTCCGGCCTCGCCGTCGACATCGACGATTCGACCGGGCTGGCGCGGCGCGTGGCAGGATTGCGGCTCGGTGGTGTTTTGACACCTACCGAGCCGCTTTTCTGGGTCGAGTGAGAAAGAGAGGTAAAGTCTTATAGGCAAAGAGAGAACGGATATTCCGTCCCCCGTCTGAGAGCCGGTACTCGCGGCTCCCGGGACGGCCGCCCTGGGCAGCTGGGCAGCCTATCCATCGGATGCGGTCTGCATCCGTGCGCGGGACGCTAGGGGGGAATGGTTAACGAAAGGTTAACCGCCGGCTCGCTTGCTATCGTGCGCCGGCGGCCCTCCGGCCACTCCCCTCGGTCCTCGCGCAGCAGCCGCCATTCCGACTTGCGGCTTGCAGGATTGCTCACGCACCTCTCAATCCACGACGTGAACTTCGTAACGCGCGTAGACTCCATATTGAACGGGCAAGTGCAGCCGTCAGCCCAACTTACAATGTCTACAAGTCGTCCGCCGGATGTAGGCGGGCCGCGGTAGTGGGTAACCCACTACCCGGACCGCCGCTGTTGCCTGGCAGCGTGCGGGGCCGGCCGGCGGCCGCCGGCATCTGGATTTGCCGCCGCGGCGTATCTATAAGCCTGTCACATCGGCTGCTTTCAGGACGACGGAACGCCCATGGCCGGCCATTCGCAGTTCAAGAACATCATGCACCGGAAGGGGCGCCAGGACGCCGCCCGGGCCAAGCTGTTCGCCAAGCTCGCCCGCGAGATCACGGTGGCGGCCAAGACCGGCCTGCCCGACCCCGACATGAACCCGCGCCTGCGGCTTGCCGTGCAGGCGGCGCGGGCCGAGAACATGCCCAAGGACAACATCGAGCGGGCCATCAAGAAGGCGGCGGGCGCCGACACCGAGAGCTATGATGCGGTGCGCTACGAGGGCTACGGCCCCGGCGGCGTGGCCATCATCGTGGAGGCGCTGACCAACAACCGCAACCGCACCGGCGGGGCCATCCGCGCCGTCTTCACCAAGCACGGCGGCAACCTCGGCGCCACCGGGGCGGTGGCGCACATGTTCGCCCACGTGGGCGAGATCGCCTACCCGGCGAGCGCCGGCAGCGCCGATGCGGTGCTGGAGGCGGCCATCGAGGCGGGCGCGGAGGACGTGCGCTCGGACGCCTCGGGCCACCTCGTGACCTGCGCCTTCGAGGACCTCGCCGCCGTGTCGGGCGCGCTCGAGGCCAAGCTCGGCGAGCCCGCCTCCGTCAAGGCCGTGTGGAGGCCGATGCAGACCACCGCCGTCGACGAGGAGAAGGCAGCCTCCATCCTCAAGCTCATCGCCGGGCTGGAGGACGACGACGACGTGCAGAACGTCTACTCAAACTTCGAGGTGTCGGACGCGGTGATGGCCAAGCTGACGGCGGCGTAGCCGGTCCCCTCAGCGCCACAGGTAGCCGGCCATGGCGAGCCCGATGCCTGCCAGGATCGCCACCAGCGACACCACGCCCAGCGCCTTGGCCAGGAAGTGTCCTGCGACCGTGCCGGCGGTGCGCGCGGCCCGGCCGCGCCAGGTGGGGGCGGCGGCGATCTCGTTGAGCTTGGCCTCGAGGGCGGTGGGATTGTCGGCGGAGCGCTTGCCGCGCGCCAGCGTCCAGGCGGTGTCGATGGCCGCATCCTCGAGGTCATAGCGCGAGGCCCACCAGCGCAGCAGCGTGCCGGCAACCACCAGCGCCCCGCCCCCCACCATCAGCCAGGCGCCCAACGACAGCGACAAGCCCATGGCACGCTCCCTCGGGCCAGGATGACACGCACGTCCGCCGCCGGCCCTGATGGCGGCGGCGGGTGCATGCTATCAGAAGCCATGCGCGGCAAAACGATTCGCATCATCGGCATCGATCCGGGCCTGCGGCGCACCGGCTGGGGCGTGCTGGAGACGGACGGGGTGCGCCTGTCGTTCGTGGCCTGCGGCCTCGTCACCTCCGACGCCGAGGCCCCCCTCGCCTACCGCCTGCGCGAGCTCTACGAGGGCCTCGCCGGCGTGATCGCCGCGCACGCGCCCCAGGAGGCCGCCGTCGAGGAGACCTTCGTCAACAAGGACGCCCGCGCCACCCTCAAGCTCGGCCAGGCCCGCGGCATGGCCCTGCTGGCGCCGGCGCGCAAAGGCCTGCCGGTGGCGGAGTACCCGCCCAATCTGGTCAAGAAGACGGTGACCGGCACCGGCCACGGCGAGAAGCGCCAGATCGCCGCCATGATCGGCTTCCTGCTGCCCAAGGCCAGGTTCGAGAGCGCCGACGAGGCCGACGCGCTGGCGATCGCCATCTGCCACGCCAGCCACCGCCGCAGCGCGCTGGCGGCGGCGGCCGCAGGCGCGCGCGGGGAGGCGCGCTGGGCGCCATGATCGGCAAGCTCACCGGCACCGTCGACGCGGTGGGCGAAGCCCACCTCATCCTCGACGTCGGCGGCGTCGGCTACGAGGTCGCCGCCTCGGCGCGCACGCTGCGCGCGCTCGCCGTGGGCGAGCGCGTGAGCCTTGCCATCGAGACGCACGTGCGCGAGGACGCCATCCGGCTCTACGGCTTCGCCAGCGAGACCGAGCGCGCCTGGTTCCGCACGCTGCAGACCATCCAGGGCGTGGGCGCCAAGGTCGCCCTGTCGGTGCTCGGCACGCTCTCGCCCCAGGAGCTCGCCCACGCGGTCGCCCTGCAGAACTGGGCGGCGGTGGAGCAGTCGCAGGGTGTGGGCAAGAAGCTCGCCCAGCGCATCGTCGCCGAGCTCAAGGACAAGGCGCCCGCCGCCGCCGCGGCCGGGACTGGCACCGTCGCCGCGGCAGGGCGGGCGGCCGGCCCTGGCACCCCCGGCGATGCGGCGGCGGAGGCCATCTCGGCGCTCACCAACCTCGGCTACCAGCCCGCCCAGGCGAGCCAGGCGGTGGCGGCCGCCCTTGCCGAGCTCGGCAGCGGCGCCGACACGGCCAGGCTCATCCGCCGCGGCTTGAAGGAGCTGGCGAGGTAGCCCGCCCGTGCCCTGCCGCCCCGCGCCCGCCCCGCCACCCTGCCGCCCGAAATGCCTTCTAGGCGCAGCCCCCCTGCGGGCGTAAAGCACTCCCCATGCAGATCTATCTTCCCATCGCCGAGCTGTCGCTCAACGCCTTCGTGCTGTTGGGCATGGGCCTGGCGGTGGGCTTCCTGTCGGGCGTGTTCGGCATCGGCGGCGGCTTCATCATGACGCCGCTTCTCATCCTCCTCGGCGTGCCGCCCGCCATCGCCGTCGGCACCGGGGCGAGCCAGGTGGCGGCGTCCTCCGTATCGAGCGCGGTCGGCCACTGGCGGCGCGGCAACGTCGACCTCGAGATGGGCTACCTGCTGATCGGCGGCGGCATCGCCGGTGCGGTGAGCGGCGTGCAGATCCTGCGGCTGCTCAAGCAATTGGGCCAGCTCGACGTGTTCGTGGCATTCACCTACGTGGTCCTGCTCGGCGTGGTCGGGGGCCTGATGCTCATCGAGAGCCTGCGCACCCTCACGGCGACGCCGGCCAAGGCAGGCGCCTCCGCCCGGCGGGGAGGGCAGCACACCTGGGTGCAGCGCCTGCCGCTCAAGCGACGCTTTCCCCGCTCCAAGCTCTACACCAGCACCATTCCCCCGGTCGCCATCGGCGCCTTCGTCGGCTGGCTCACCGCCATCATGGGCGTGGGCGGCGGCTTCCTGATGGTGCCGGCCATGATCTATCTCCTGCGCATGCCGACGCGCATGGTGATCGGCACCTCGACCTTCCAGATCGTGTGCGTCACCGCCTTCACCACCGTGCTGCAGGCCTCGCAGAACTACAGCGTCGACGTGGCCCTGTCGCTGCCGCTCATCGTCGGCGGGGTGCTTGGCGCCCAGTACGGGGTGGGCATCTCCGAGCGGCTGAAGGCCGAGCAGCTGCGCGCGGGCCTCGCCGTCCTGGTGCTCGCCGTGGCGGTGCGCATGGCCATCGGGCTGGTGGCGGCACCCTCCGACCCCTATTCCATCGAGGAGCCGCCCGTCGAGTGACGGCCGCCCCGATCAGGTGGCCGATCTCGTGCGCCACCGTGTAGGTGGTGGCGGCGCAATGCACGGCGCAGGGAGCGGAAGAAGGCGCGCACGTGATCCCCGCCCCGAGGTTCCCGCCTGCAGAGGGGCCTTGCGCCGCGACACCAGCCGCGCCACGACGCAGCCGGCTCAGAACCTCATCGAGCCGAGGGGCGCGGGCCTGTTCCAAAAGCGGGACGCGCTGGCCCGCCGGACCGACGGTCAGGCGCCGGATCGGGCGGTGATGCGCTCGTTCATCCACGCGGCCGTCCTGGCCACGCCGCCGAAGCTGTAGAGATGGACGCCCACGACGTTGCTGGCCGAGCCCATGCGGCTGTGGCGGGCGAGCACCGAGAGCTGGTCGCCGGGATCGACGTGGGTGACGAGGCGCACCGCCCCCATGCCCTGGGCCTGCAGCGCGCGCAGGGAGGCGCTCACCCCGCAGCGGTGGGCATAGCGCAGGAGCGACACGGGGCTCGTCGGGCCGGCGAGGCCGACGTAGACCGGCGCCTGCGGGGCGCGGCGGGCGAGATCGGCGCAGTACTCCACGATGCGGTTGGGCGCGAAGCAGAACTGCGTCACGACGTAGGCGCCGAGGCCCTGGCGGGCAGCGAGCGCGAGCTTCTCGGCAAGGGCGGCGGCGAGGGCGGCGGTGGCGATGCGCGGATGGCCCTCGGGATAGCCGGCGAGCCCGACCTGGGCGAGGCCGCAGTCGCCGAGCAGGCCCTGGCGCAGCAGCGCGGCGGCGTCGGCATAGGGCCCCGCGGGCTCGGGCAGATCGCCCCCGATCAGCAGCACCTTGCGCACGCCCGCCACCGCCACCGCCTCCTTGAGGAAGGAGGCCGCCTCAGCGCGCGAGCCGATGCGCCGGGCGGCGATGTGGGGCACCGGGTCGAGCCCCGCCTCCTTCAGCGCCACCAGCGCCGGCAGGGTATGGGCCAGGGCGCGACGGGGCAGATGGTTGACGTAGACCGGCGTGCCGGCCGGCAGCAGGCTGGCGATGCGCAGCGCGTCCTGGGGCGTGTCGGCGCCCATCTCCAGGGAGCCGCAGGAGACGAGCTCGGCGGCGGTGGCGGCGAGGTCCTCGGCGGCGCGGGTCGCGACCGCATCGGCCGGCAGGGGTGCCATGGGATCAGCCTCGCTTCCTGGAGATCACGTACGACTCGTCGAGGAACCACAGGCTGCCGTGGGCCTGCAGCACCTCGCGCGTGGCGTCGAGGTACCTGCGCGCGCCCAGCACCTCGGCCAGCCGCTCGTCGTCGATCTGCGCCACGTACACGGCGGCGTTCCAGGCGGCGAACAGGGTCGAGGTGCCGATCGACTCGGAGATCTCGGTGGGCAGCGTGTGCATGTCGTAGCGGAACACGGCGCGCTGGTCGGCGTAGGCGTTGAAGTTGTAGTGGCGCGCGTCGCGGCCGAGCTCGGCCCTGACCGCGCGCAGCACGTCGTGGCGGCCGGTCTGGAAGGGGTTCTCGCCGGGCCATACCTTGCGCACGATCTCGAGGCCCGGATCGCGGCCGAAGGAGTGGATGCCGAGGAGGCGGCCGCCGGGGCGCAGGGCCCGCACCAGCGGCGCGATCACGCGCGAAGCCTTGAACTCCACCGGCACACGCGCGCGGTAGGGCTGGGAGGCGATGACGAGATCGTAGTCCGCGCGCGCCCGGCCCTGGGCGGGGATCACGTCGTCGAGGAGGAAGCGGAAGTCGTCGCGGTAGACGACGAGCGCCACCGGCCGCTCGTAGACGGGGTTGCCGGTCTTGGGGGAATGGCGCGCCTGCCACACCTTGGCGAGCAGCGGCTCCAGCGCCTCGATCTGCTCGCTGAACTCGGCGGCGCTGCCCCCGGTCAGCGCCACTTCGTGCCACACGAGCGAGGTGGCGGCCGAGAGCGACTTGGGCGACAGCCACGGCGCCTCCGTGTAGTACATGTTGGTGACCACCAGCACCGTGGCGGGGTGCTCGTGGAAGCGGTCGGCCATCTTGTCGAGCGACAGGCGCACGTCCTCGAGGCTGATCTCCTTGCCGACGATGTAGAACGGGAAGGTGGGAAAGCGCCGGTGCATCTCGCGCATGACGCGGGTGAGCACGGTGCCGTCGCCCATGCCGGCGTCGAACACGCGGATCGCCGGCGGCTGCGGGTGGAGGTGGGCAAGCTCCATGCCCACGCGCCGCGCCACCACCTCCTTCTCCGAGCAGGTGTTGACGAAGAGCAGGTACTTCTGGCGGTTGTCGAAGAAGCGGAAGTTGCGGGAGGGCGCCCCCTCCGCGCTCGCCGGCTTGGCGTGGATGCCGGGAATGCCCGCCACCCTGAGCAGCGGCATGAGCTCGGGCGGGGAGGCCGGCGCCTCCACCCCCTGGCTGGTCAGGAAGGCGCTCACGCGCTCGAGCGTCTCGGGCGTGATGCGCGCCCCGTCGCGCAGGCGGGAGACGAACTTGCCGTCGTTGACCGCGCGCCGGCCGAAGGTCGATTCGGCCATGCCGGCGCGCCGGCAGAACTCCGAGATGCTGTCGAGCAGGCCGAGCGCCGGTTGCGTCATGTCCGCCGAGGCTCCCTGGGGATGCGGGCTGCCGCCGCAGTTGGGCAGAATGCTAGCGACCGCCTGGTTGGGACGACAACCACAAAGCCCACGTGCTCGGTAGTGGGACGAATCCCACTCGAGGCTCAGCTTGTCACCGGCCCACCAGGTGCGCTAGTGGGGGTCGCCGACGCGCCAGCTTGCGCGGCTGACCCGCCGCCGGCGCCTTCCACAAACCAGCAGGCCGGATCGAGCCGAGAGCCGAGTGCCATGCCAGCCTCAGCCCTCATGAACGTCATGATCGGCGCCGCCCGCAAGGCCGGCCGCGGGCTGGCGCGCGATTTCGGCGAGGTCGAGCAGCTGCAGGTGTCGGTCAAGGGCCCCGGCAACTTCGTCACCGCCGCCGACCACCGCTCCGAGGAGACCATCTTCCGCGAGCTCTCCCGCGCCCGGCCGGGCTACGGCTTCCTGATGGAGGAGCGCGGGCAGGTGGCGGGTCCCGACAAGACCCACCGCTGGATCGTCGACCCCCTCGACGGAACCACCAATTTCCTGCACGGCATTCCGCTCTTCTGCGTGGCCATCGCGCTCGAGCGCGACGGGGAGACGGTGTGCGGCCTCGTCTACAACCCCGTGCTCGATGAGCTCTACACGGCCGAGCGCGGCCAGGGCGCCTTCGTCAACAACCGCCGGCTCCGGGTGGCGGCGCGCAAGTCGCTCGCCGACAGCGTGGTGTCGGTGGGCATTCCCCATCGCGGGCGCGGCGACCACGGCCGCTTCCTCGAGGAGAGCCGCGCGCTGATGGGGCAGGTGGCGGGCCTGCGCCGCACCGGCTCGGCCGCCTTGGACCTGGCCTGGGTGGCCTCCGGGCGCTTCGACGGCTACACCGAGCACGGCCTCAGGCCCTGGGACATCGCCGCCGGCACCATCCTGGTGAGGGAGGCGGGCGGCTTCGTCACCGACGCCGAGGGCGGCCAGCGCATGTACGAGACGGGAAGCGTGGTGGCCGGCAACCATGCCGTGCAAAAGGCTCTGCTTGACCTCCTGGCCGGGGCCGGGAACCGTCCGGTAAGCCCTGGGACGGCATGATGTTGCCGGTTTGTAGTGCGAGCGTCCTTGACTAGTCTGCCCCCATCGAGGCGGAGTTCGAGCCATGGCAAGAGCGAGATCGGCGGCCCGGTCGCACCCATCCCTGCACAGAACGCTGTCGACGCCGGGGCTCTACCTGTGGCGCATGTTCGTGTTCCTGGTGCTGGTGGGGCTGCTGGTGGCCATTCTGCACCGCCAGCTGTGGGACGCCATGCTCAACAACCTCGGGCTCAACGTCCTCATCTGCGTGGTGCTGGTGGCCGGCATCCTCTACGCCTTCCAGCAGGTGCTGCGGCTCTACCCCGAGATCCGCTGGGTCAACGCCTTCCGCATCGCCGATCCGGGCCTTGCCATCTCCCACCGGCCCGTCCTGCTCGCGCCCATGGCCACCATGCTGCGCGACCGCACCGGCTCGCTGTCGCTGTCGGCCACCTCCATGCGCTCGATCATGGACTCGATCGGCTCGCGCCTCGACGAGGCGCGCGACACCGGGCGCTACCTCGTGGGCCTGCTCGTGTTCCTCGGCCTGCTCGGCACCTTCTGGGGCCTGCTCGACACCATCCAGTCGGTGGGCAAGACCATCAGCGCCCTCGACACCCGCGCCAGCGACAGCGTCGCCGTGTTCGACGAGCTCAAGAACGGGCTCGCCGCGCCCCTGCGCGGCATGGGCACGGCGTTCTCCTCCTCGCTGCTGGGGCTCGGCGGCTCCCTCGTGCTGGGCTTCCTCGAGCTGCAGGCCGGCCACGCCCACGGCCGCTTCTACAATCAGCTCGAGGAATGGCTGTCGGGCATCACCGAGCTCGCCCCCGGCGCCTCGCGCACGTCCGACTACGCCAGCCACCAGCTCTACGAGGCCATCACCGAGATGCACCGCGCGGTGGCCGAGCTGAGCGAGCGGCTCGGCAGCGTGCCGCGGCTGGAGAGCGGCGGGGCGCAGGCCGAGGAGGCGGTCAAGGAGCTGGCCAAGGGCGTCGACCAGCTCGTGCGCCAGATGCGCGCCGAGCAGAAGGTGGTGCGCGAGTGGGTCGACGAGCAGGCCGCCCAGCAGTCGGAGGTCGCCAACGTGCTCAAGGACCTCGCCGCCAACGTCGCCCGCAAGGGGTGAGCCATGCCCTACTCGCGCGCCCGCAGAGCCAACAGCTACGGCGAGTTCTGGCCGGGCTATGTCGACGTGCTCTCCACGCTGCTGCTGGTCGTCACCTTCCTCATGTCGGTGTTCATGGTGGCGCAGTACTACGTGAGCCAGGAGGCGACGGGCAAGGACACGGCGCTGCGCCGGCTCACGCGCCAGATCGCCGAGCTCACCAACCTCCTGAGCCTGGAGAAGGGCCGGGGCAAGTCGCTCGAGGACGAGCTCGCCGCCCTGCAGGCGGCCTTCGCCACGCTCCGCAGCGAGAACGAGCGCCTCTCCGGGGCAGCCGCGGCCGGGGCGGAGAAGGATGCGCGCATCACCGCGCTCTCCAAGGAGCTCGCCGACAAGACCCAGGTCTCCAACGAGGCCTCGGCCAAGATCGACCTGCTCAACCAGCAGCTGCTCGCCCTGCGCCGCCAGATCGCGGCCCTGCAGGAGGCGCTGGGCGCCGCCGAGGCCAAGGACAAGGAGAGCCAGGCGCGCATCTCCGATCTGGGCGCCCGCCTCAACGTGGCGCTCGCCCGCCAGGTGCAGGAGCTGCAGCGCTACCGCTCCGACTTCTTCGGCCGGCTGCGCGAGCTGCTCAAGGACCGCAAGGACATCCGCGTGGTCGGCGACCGTTTCGTGTTCCAGTCGGAGGTGCTGTTCCCGTCCGGGCAGGCGACCATGACGCCGGAGGGGCTCGCCGCCATCGACCAGCTCGCCGCCGCCATCATCGAGCTCGAGCGCTCGATCCCCCGGGAGATCGACTGGGCCCTGCAAGTCGACGGCCACACCGACATCCGTCCCATCGCCAACCCGCAGTTCCCGTCCAACTGGGAGCTGTCGAGCGCGCGCGCCACCTCGGTGGTGAAGTACCTGATCAGCCGCGGGGTGTCGCCCCGGCGGCTGGTGGCGGCGGGCTACGGCGAGTTCCAGCCGCTCGAGGAGGGCACGGGCGAGGAGGTGCTGCGCCGCAACCGCCGCATCGAGCTCAAGCTCACCAACCGCTAGGGCCGGCGCGAGATCGCCGCCGATCGTCCCCGCGGGGCGCGGGCGCCGGGCGGCGCGGGCGGCCATGGCGCGCGCCCGCGCCATGGGCGAAGATGGGCCCGGCGCAGCGATGATCCAGCAGAGGCCAGCCAGACATGACCTACGAGACGCTCCAGGTCGCCATCGGCGCGGACCGGGTCGGGGTGATCACCCTGAACCGGCCCGAGGTCCGCAACGCGATGAACACCACGATGATGACCGAGATCCGCGACCTGTTCGCGGGCTTCTATGTCGACCCCGACCAGGCCGCCTGCCTGATCCTGACCGGCGCGCCGGGCGGCTTCTGCAGCGGCGCCGACCTGCGCGAGCGGAAGGGCATGAGCGACGCGGCCTGGCGGCGCCAGCACGCCGTGGTCGAGCAGATGGTGCGCGCCATCCACGACTGCCCGATCCCGATCGTCGCCGCCGTCAACGGCGCCGCCTACGCCGGCGGCATGGAGATCGCGCTCGCCAGCGATTTCATCTACGCCGCGCAGTCGGCGCGCTTCGCCCTGACCGAGGTCACGCTCGGCATCCTGCCGGGTGCGGCCGGCACCCAGAACCTGCCGCGGGCGGTGGGCGTGCGCCGCGCCAAGGAGCTGATCCTCACCGGCACGCCCTTCACCGCCGCGGAGGCCTACGAATGGGGCATGGTCAACAAGGTGGTCCCCGACGACAAGCTGATGGAGGAGGCCGCGGCGGTGGCGCGCCGCATCGCCGAGAACGCGCCCGTCTCCGTGCGCCAGGCCAAGAAGGCGATCGACAAGGCCACCGAGCTCGACCGCTCCTCGGGCTACGCCTTCGAGCTCGAGGCCTACTACCGCACGGTGGTGACCGAGGACCGCCAGGAGGGCATCAACGCCTTCAACGAGAAGCGCAAGCCGCGCTACAGGGGGCGTTGAGGCCGGCGCGGGGCTGCGGCGGGGGCGGGCGCGAACTGGCCGGACTGACTCCGCGCGCAGCCGCTATGCATGTTCACGAGACACCCCGAGATACTTCTGGATCGCAGGAAAGAGGGGATCGTTCCTACCGAACATCCTCTCGAAAAGGTACACCGCGTCACTAAAGGACGCGTGATCAGGAATCTGCTCTTCCTTTAAATTGTGAAAGCTAGAATTTGATCGGACGTTATTAACGAAGTGGTGGGCATCATTGCCGGTTGTAAGGGGAGCGAGCCGAAGGCGAGTTCCCCTTACAACCGGCGGCGCAAAAAGATGGAAGCCCACAATGACGATGGAACAGAAGGTCAT
>Ga0209172_10001321_pt1 | contig 53892 bp, 42 predicted proteins | sample LarsenN4metaG_FD_184113 | JGI IMG/M metagenome (GOLD analysis project Ga0209172, IMG submission 184113) | Hot spring sediment bacterial and archeal communities from British Columbia, Canada, to study Microbial Dark Matter (Phase II) - Larsen... ...
ATACCGAGTTTCCATAGATAGGAGTGAATCCTGTTCTTGACCTTGGTCTGGAGGGCAACCAAAAAGGCTCGGTGGCGCAAAATTTCTCTGAGATCCCTCACTGCCCTGGGGGGAATATAGGCCTGGGGGACAAGATCTGCCATCCCCAGGTGAGCAAGGATACCACTGTCGATTTTGTCGGTTTTAATCCTGGCAGAGGCAATCGCCTTAGTCTTGAAAGGGTGCGCCAACTGAATCTCCTCTACCCCCAGCTCATCCCAGCACTCATAGAGATGTTGCCAATTTCCCGTAGCTTCCATCACCAGACGAATGGGACCAGGAAGGCCAGATAGATAAGAAAGAAAATCTTCCTTCCTATTGCTAAGTTTCTCGTCCTTCAGGACCTCTTTGGTGCTAGAAGAGATTGCCTGGCACCAAGAGAACTTCTTTCCAATGTCCATCCCGATGACCGTTTTTACCTCGATGACCATCGTCGTGTCCTCCTTTCGTGTTTAATGAACTCCAGTATACTAATACCTGGAGGACACGGCGTTTTCATGGTATCAGTACAGTATTAACTTGCTATCGCTACTTGAACTAAGGACCTATCTATTTTTATCCCCCCTGATATATCGCTCTTGAAGTCTTATGACTTTTTAAATTTAAACATAGCGCTCAGAGACTGCACTTTCTTCCCCAGAATATCATCCTTAATTTCAGTGAGCAGGACATAGTCTTTTCCGGTTTTAATAGGAATCTTGGCAGTCTGAAACAAGGAATCGGTGAAGGATTGCACTATGGCAAAGTCCCTCTGAGCCTGCCTTAAATCTTTCTCTAATATCTCATACCTTTTATCTGTCAGCAGGTCCTGAAGATAATAAGTCAGCTTGAAATGAGATTGCCCCTCTCTATCCAAAGGCAGGTTGTAAATCTCAAAGTATAGCCAGAGCGGCTCCCCTAAGGTAAAGACAGAGCTAACCCAGGGCTTGATGACAAGGTCATTTCTAACAAACTTGAAATCAGTCGAATCAGCCGCTCTGATTTCCTTGGCTAAGATAGCTTTGCTGACCTCTATCTCCTTGGGAAACTTGTAAGGGGGAAGCACCAGCTTGCTCTGTAGCATCCCCCCCTTGTTGCCGGCCGAGTTGACTAATTCAGACGTAATAATATATGTCCCGGCCTTCAATCTCAGCTGTTTCTGGTCTAAAGCCATAAGCTTATCTAAATCCTCCCTGGAACCTAAATAGCTTAATCCTTCGCTGGAGTCTGTAAAAAGCCTTTCATAATTCTCATCCTGCACCAAGACTTTCCAGACATAGTGAATAGAATCTAAAGAAGGAGTAATTAGCTTCTTGGCCGGGGCATTAATGGTTAAATAGATGTCATAGATATTAGGAGATTCTCGAATCAAAAAGGGAGTAAGGCCAAAGGCGTATTTCAGCTCTTCTTTGCCGTAATCGTAGAAATACTGCATGGGTTTCTGCTGGACTTGGGAAACCCAGGTTATCATATATTGCTGTATCTCTGCAGTCTTTCCGTATGGCTCTCTATTGCCAAGAGGAGATGGAACCGGTACAGATTTATATCCTCTTAAATAATCAAAAGCAAACTTGAATGCCAGTGGACTTCCAAAAAGATTAAGATTTAGGTAGGTCCACATTTCACCATTGGATTCAATATCCCTTTCTGCTGGCTGGCCAAGTTTTAGATAAACATCTCCTCTGTCATCCCATGGTACAAAGTAGTTATTGACGGAAAAATTAGTTAGAACATATTCCAATCGCCTGTCAAATTCTATCTTCCTTTCATTTTCTGGCGTCAAGGGATTTGGGTCTCGTTTTCTCCAGAATATCTCTTCAAATTGTTTTAGAGCAACTGAATCCGTGGAGGGAATATGGTTGAACTCCTCTATTTCTTTCTTCTCTCCTACTGCTTCTATCGAGTACTTGAGTATCTTATACTTAGGCTGCTGTTCTTTAGGAAGCTGACTCAGTTGTCGCTGGTATAGCGAGGCAGGAGCACAAGAAATGAGTAACATTAACATCCAAACCAAGAATCTCATAGTAAACATTGAGTTTAGGGAGGGGGATATTTGAATTTCCACCTCCCTAAAATTCACCAGGTGGTCTCCCTATCTGGGGTCGCCTCCGCAAGCACATTTGGTTTGTCCAGAAGTATATCCAGAAAGACATTCATACGTCGTTTCATCATGGCACTGGCACAGTAGGTCGCCTGGGACGCATGGTCTGCCATCAATATCCTCACAAATCCGGACCGTATGAGTGACAAGATGGCAATAACCTCCAGAATCTGCCGCTTGGACTTTCTCAGGCAATGATAATAAAAATGATATAAAGAAAGCAATCAGAAATACTGCAAGTAATAGGGTGATAGTTGAGCGCCTCATCCCTTTCTCACCTCCCCATAAAGTTAAAGGTTATTTTTTTAACTTCAAGTTCCTAGGAGCTAATTAGCCACTTAAAAGATACCCCCCCTTGAGAGAATAAGTCAAGTGAAAAGATGATAATTACCTGTGACAAAATCTCTCAGTAGTGGCCGGACAGAAGAAATAGTCAAAAAAGCCCTGGTCACAGTGACCAGGGCTAAGACTGAATTAGAATTTCAGAGAAACTATTCTACTACAATCTGACTCCAGTTAGAGAGAAATTTATCGCCGGCAGCGCTCTTTAGATACAAAGCATAGTAGTATTTGCCGGGAGCGACCCGGACGCCATTCTTATCCTTGGCATTCCAGACCACCACGGTAGGAGGAATGCCCCTTCCGTGAATGCTCTGGGTAGCATTGGGGTCAGACTCCGAATTCATAATAGCTTGGGAGGGAGCAGTCGCAATCAAAATATTCCAATCCGAGACCAGGCCTAATTTGTCTTCCAGGTTATACTGGAACATGAACATGTAGGATTTGTCCTTCTTAGCTTTGGCCTGAGAGCTTTCTACTTTGGAATTGATTTTAAGGCCAGAAAAGAGACTATTGGCAGCAGGCTTGGCTGGTTTCTGGAATTCCAACTCCCCCAGCTTGGCCTGAGCGAGCGGTTTCAAAGCGGATTTATCATCCGGCTGGGGAGCCTGGACCTCGTGTTTAATCTCAGCCGGTGCTTCCCAGGGATTGTCACTTTCCTTCTTTGCCTTAGAAGCAGACTTATCCGTCTGCTTGGTTGGGTCAGTTAACTTAGTTTGCTCAGCCTGCTTGGGTTGCTCGGTTACCTTAGGCTGCTCAGTATGTTTGGTTGGCCCGGTCTGCTTTGTCGGCTCGGCAAGTTTGGTTGACTCGGTCAGCTTTGCTGGTTCGGCTGGCTTGGGTTGCTCGATTGACTTGGTTTGCTCGGTTGCCTTCGGTTGCTCAGTCGGTTTGGTTGGTCCGGTCTGCTTGGCCGACTCGGCTAGTTTAGTTGGCTCGTCCAGCTTGGTTGGTTCGGTTGGCTTGGTTTGCACGGTAGGCTTTAGCGGTTCGATCTGCTTCTGCGCTGGTTTATTGACCACTGCCAGATTCAGCTTCTCTTCGTGATGCGCAAACCCATTCCCGTTCTTAGGAGCGCCAAAATATACGGTTAAGGCAACGCGGTTGTCGCCGGCCATGCTTTCCGATGATTGGAAGGGATAATCCTGGTAGCAGTAGTCGAAGCGATAGACATTATTGCCTGAATGCAGCTCGTAAGAGACTCCCAAGGCATAGGAATTAAAGTTCTGGTTATAGTCTTTCCCCACACTGTAGCCGGCCCGCAAACTGACGGTGCTATTGGGACTGAAAGGGAGACTCTGCTGAATGCCGAAGTTGTTGAGGTTGTTGCCGTCGGTAACTAACCCTTTTTTCTCCTTGAGGATGGTGTCAAAACCGAAGCGGGTCCGGTACTCCCCGTTAATCAGCTCGTAAGCGGCCCCTAACTTGACCTGCCGACGGTTGTAGAAGAAGTAAGTCCCCAAAGCGTCCGGCTCCACATCGGTACCGGCCAGATTCTCTCCTACCAGACCGAAAGTCAGATTAGGGGTGGCAAAGTAAATCACTCCCAGGTCCACATCAGCTCCGGACTTGTCCCCATAGTTAGTATTGAATAAGTACTTGGCGTTGGCTCCCAGCGAGACTTGGGGCGACACAAACTTCGCCATTGATAGAATCAGGGTGTTATGGGTGACGACCTGGGTCTCTTTTGACCAGGAGCCGCGCTGGGAAAATCCCAGACCTAGCACTCCATAAGCAAAGGGATAAGCTCCGGCAGTGGCCAGAGCATAAGGTTTTTCATTCAAAAAGTAGTTTACCGTGGTCTGGCGGTTGTACATCCCATACAGGCTGTACTGCTTAATCGTGGCCAAGCCGGCCGGATTATAGAAGATACTGGCCGGATCACCAGCAGTGGCCACATAAGCCCCACCCATGCCGGTGGCAGCGACTGAGGCACCGAAGTTGTCATAAGCCAAGCTCAGGTTGCATAGAGCAAAGGTTAAGGATAAAAGGGTCAGGCTAATTTTCTTTGACATCATGTTCCTCCTGAGAGTCTTTTCCTTAAGATTATCGGCAGCCACAGGGATTTTCTTACCAGCTATCTACTTAGCCCCCAGGCCGGTCAAGACTGCTGGAACAGTCTTCAATAGTATTTTCGCATCCAGCCACAAAGACCAGTTGTCGATGTAATGCAAATCCAGCCTCATCCAGTGCTCAAAGTCAATTTTATTCCGGCCATTCACCTGCCAGAGACAGGTCAAGCCCGGTTTAATAGAGAGTTTCCTTCTCTGCCAGCGGTCGTATTCAGCCACTTCATTGGGGAGGGGTGGGCGGGGGCCGACTAAAGACATCTCCCCTTTGAGCACATTGAAAAGCTGGGGCAATTCGTCAATCGAACTCTTTCTTAAGAATTTTCCAATTTTAGTCAGGCGGGGATCGTCGGTCAGCTTGAAGACCGGGCCGGACATCTCGTTTCTGGCTAACAAATCAGATTTTAACTCTTCGGCGTTGGCCACCATGGTGCGGAATTTGTACAGGGTGAACTTTTTGCCGTTTAACCCGCAGCGAGTCTGTCGAAATAAAACCGGACCTGCAGAGGTTAGCTTAACTAAACTGACCGCTAAAAGCATAAGGGGTGAGGATAAAATCAAGATCAGCAAAGCCATTACCTTATCCAGGGCATACTTGAAGAAAAGAGAGCCATCTTTAGCCGGGCCGGTGAAATAAAACAGAGCCGGTTGATTGAACAGTAAGCGGAATTGCTGGCGGGCAATCTTCAAATTGAAAAAATCGGCCAACAGGAAGATTTTCGCTCCCATCTCTTCGCAGGTAGCAATGGAATCTTCCACCGCATGCAAAAAGCGGCGGGGCACCGCATAGACCACGTAGTCTATGTGTTCATTTTGCAAAAGGCGGGGAAGCTGGTCTAAATTTTCCACCGCCGGCAGGCCGTCCAGATGATGACCGATTCGGGAGTAATCCCAGTCCAAGATGCCGACGATCTGCCAGCCCCATTCCGGGTGCTTTCTGGACTTGACCACAAAGTCTTGGGCCTGCTTGCCGCTGCCGACCAAGAGGATTTTTTGCTGGTTATGTCCCCGACTGCGGAAATAAGCCAGGGCCGAAGAAAGAATCTTTCTAAAAAGTAAGAGCAAGAGCAGATTTAGGAGGGCAAACAAAATCAGGGTGGCCCGGCTGGGGTCTAGGCGGTGGGTCAGAAAGAGTAAGCCGAGCAGGACTCCCAGACATTTGAGTAAAACCAGGCTGAGGTTGGCGATTGTCTCCCGGAAGGAAACCAGGCGATACTGGTAGAGCCTGCGATTGGTGGAGAAAAAGAAGAGCCAGACTGGCAGTATGAAAAGCAAGAGCTGAAAATCAGGAGCATAACCGGACAGAAACCAGAAATCGAGCCTGAGCCTGAGTTGAGTGGCTGCCAGATAGGCCAGGACAGTCAAAGTCAGATCGGCAATTAAATTTATCCGCCGGTAAATCCAGATATTCTCTCTCATGCTTTTAGCCCTTCAGAACCGATGCATAGATTTTTTCTAAATCATCCACGGTCTTATCCCAGGAAAAATTCTTCTGCACGTATTCCATTCTCTTTTTGGGCAAGCCGTTGGGAGATGGCTCAGTCTGGAGCAAATTCTGCAGAGCCCGGCTTAAGTCATTTACGTCCGCGCTCTGGAAAGTGAGTTGAAAGGGACCCAAGGCTTCTTTATTCTCCGGGATGTCGCTGGCTAAGACCGGCTTGCCAAAGCTGAAGGCCTCTAAGATGGTCTTAGGAAATCCCTCCACCGTGGAAGGAAGTACCAAGGCCAGGCAGTTGGACAGGAGTTCTTCCTTAAGTTCATAATCTACTTGGCCGCCGAAAATGATTTTGTCCGAGGCGGATTTTTTCAAGGAGGAAACATATTCACTGGCGAACTGTCCATCCCCGGCCACAAAAAGTTTGAGGTTGGAAGCTAAACCCTGGAAGGCCTGGCACAAAAAGTGGCACCCCTTTTCCTGCACCAATCTCCCCAAGAATAAGAGGTATCGGTTACTTTCTAAGCCATAGCTCAAGATTCGCTGCGGAGTTCGGAGAGTTGGAATAGAGATTCCGGTGAAAATTCTTTCGGCTGGCCGGTGGTACTTGGTCCAGACATATTCTTTAAGCCCGGAGGAGACCACCGTGAGTCTATCCGGAAATAGAAGGGCAGGTTTTTCTCCCATTCTGAATATCTGCTTGGCTATTGGGCCCCATTTGTCTCTTCTCCAATCCAGACTGTGAATAGTGGCCACCACCTTGGCTCGGCCAAAGACTTTGGGGATGAATGAAAAGGCGGAAGGACCCAAAGCCTGATAATGGATGACGTCAAAATCTTGGAAAAGAGAGTGAAGACTTACAAAAATCGTATGCGTCAGCGCATCCAAATGTTTGGTCCTCACGCTGGAAAGCCTAATCAGGCGTACCCCCTGATGTTCCCCCTCCACTTGAGTATAATAAGGGCGGCAGTATACTGATACTTCATGTCCCCGCTGAGCCAAACGGACAGAGACCTGCTCCACAAAGTCCTCTACCCCGCCCCAGCTGGCAGGAATCCCTTTTTGTCCGATAAAGGCGATATTCATTTGTTTACAAAAGTCAGAATCCTTTCAGCAAGCTGATGGTCTTCATCTAATTGAATCAAATTCTTCTCCCGCATCTGCTTCCAGGAATCATTAAACTCACGAATGGTCTGCTCGGTCCTGGGGTTCTCGGTCATCTGCTTTAAGAATTTGAAAGGGACCGTGAGGATGTCAGCCCCGGCCAAAAAGGCCTTGTTAATATCTAGCATATTTCTGATGCTCCCCACAATGATTTTGGTTGGTATTCCTCTGGACTTATACAGGGCGCTGGTCTCGGCAATCACGGTGCAGGGGTCATAGCCCATGTCGGAGATTCTGCCGTAGAAAATCGAAGCATAAGTCGCCCCGGATAAAGACGCTAAGATGGCCTGATTGGTGGCCATGATGGCGGTCAGATTGACCCGGATATTCTCCTGCCTTTCTAATATGGCAGTGACCCGCAAACCAACTTTCCCCATAGGAATTTTGACCACCACATTCGGATTCCAGGAAGCATAGGTCTTGGCCTCCTGAATCATCCCCTCGGTATCTTCGGATATCACTTCCACGCTGAGAGGGCCTTTTACCAAGTCACAAATCTCTAAGATCCGCTCCTGGAAGTTGTAACTTTCCTTCTGGGAGGCGGCTATCTTGGGATTGGTAGTCACCCCGGAGATGCAGCCCCAGCTATAGGCTTCTTGGATTTCGTTTAAGTCCGCAGTATCAACGAATATTTCCATTTCTCCCCTCCTGTCTGGAGATTACATTAACCGCTTCTTTTAAGCTTTCAACAATGAAATCCGGCTTTACACCTTTCTCTTCCATGAATTGACACAGGTCACACTTATACTTGTGAATCAGAATGGTCTGGCAGCCGGCTTTCTGTCCGGCTTTAACATCAGTAATACTGTCGCCAATCATATAGGACTTCCTTAAGCTGAGGCCCAATTCTTTAGCCGCCTGCAGCAACAGGCCGGGTTTAGGCTTACGACAGTTACAATTCTTCTTAAATTTACCTCTCCCCTCCTTTGGGTGGTGCAGGCAGTAATAGACGGCATCTATTTTAGCCTGTTTTCTCTTTAGCTTGCTTCTTAGCTTGCTATCCATCTTCTCCAAAGTGACCAGGTCAAAACACCCTTTGGCAATTCCGGGCTGATTGGAGGCTACTACGGTTAAAAACCCCAACCGATTTATCTTAGCCACCGCCTCCTCTGTGCCGGGCAACAGCTCAAAGTTCCTCTCGGAAAATGGGGTTGTGAAAACTCCCAATTCAGCGTCATAGTAGTAGCGGTTCAACACCCCATCCCGGTCTAAAAAAACTGCTTTCTTCATTTGCCGTTCTTCTCTATTTTTTCTTTCAGACAATTGGTTATCAGGTGCTCTAAGGCCAGATGAAAAGACTCCACCTGAGGGGTGGAATTAAAGGGCACTACCACACAGGCGTCGCAGATTTCGGTGAAGACTCCGCCGTCAAAACCGGAAAGACCTATTAGAGTGGCTCCGTATTCATCTTTGGCAATCTTCATCGCCTTAAGCAGGTTCTGCGACCATAGGCCAGCTTTATCTTTTCCGGTGCCGCCATGCACTGAAATTCCAATCAAAACGTCTCCATTGCGCATCAGGTTTCTGAGCTGCTCGGAATAGAGATTCTCAAAGCCGTGGTCATTAATCCAGGCAGACATCAGAGGAATGTTATCATTCAGGCAGATCACCCGCAGGCGCTTCTTCCCTTCCACGATGGTGCACTTGGCCAAATCACAGGCCATGTGGGTGGCAGTGGAAGCAGAGCCGCCGTTCCCCATCAGAAATATGGTCTTCTCATACTTCCAGGCAGAATACAAAGTCTCGATCACCCGGTCTATGTCGGCCCGGTTGAATCTTTTACAAATCAGCTCCATCTCGCGGAAATAGTTATCAATGTAATCCTGGTTGACTAAAGTTTTAGTTTCAGTCGCAAAAGCAGTCTGTGACATCTTCTCCTCCTACAGGTTGAACAGGACTTTAGAGCCTTCCCAGTCAATTCGGAAGCGCATCTCCTTTAAGCCGGCCTGCTGTAAGCTCTGGCGGAGAGTGTTCTTACCATTGTTGCAGTAGAACATGAAAAAGCCTCCGCCGCCGGCCCCCATCAGTTTTCCTCCCAGAGCTCCTTCGGATTTGGCCAAGTCGTACCATCTATCGATTTGTGAATCGGAAATCTTGTCAGAGAGATTCTTTTTAGTCTGCCAGTGCCGGTCTAAGAGCTGGCCGAACTGGTCTATATCACCCTGCTGGAAACTTTCCTTAATCTGGTAGCCAATTTCTTTAATCTGATGCATGGCCTCCAGGGAGCCGTTTTGATTAGCGGCATTAGATTTATTCTGCGCGAAAAGAATCTCTCCGGCTGAGCGCTTGATCCCGGTATAGAACAGAAGGGAGTTGCTTTCCAGCTGATCCAAAGTGTTTTCCGGCAAGTTCAGCTGCTCCACTTTCACACTCCCCAAGCGGTCGATTTCCAGACAAACAATTCCACCAAAGGCGGCCAAGTACTGATCCTGTTTGCCGATGGGCTCCTTTAATCTTTCAATTTCAATCTGGCAAGCCTCTTCAGCCAATTCCTGAGCGGACACTTTTTCCTTTTTGTAAGTATGCAGAGCGTTCAAAAGCCCGACTGTGAAAGCCGAGGAGCTCCCCAGGCCGGTGTTAGCCGGGACGTCGGCAATGGAAGTAATCTCAAGGTTAGAATCAATCTGCAAAAGCTTAAGCGCTTCCCGGACGAGGGGGTGCTGGATTTCTTCAGGTGAATCGACTATTTCAGTCTTGGAGTAGCTTATTCTGATTGAATTTTCAAAGCGGCGATTTATGGTGATGTAGATATATTTGTCCACGGCAGCAGAGATTAAAAAGCCGCCAAACTGAGTGTAGTAAGAGGGCAAATCAGTTCCTCCACCACCCAGAGGTATCCTTAAAGGAGTGCGGGTGACTATCATGTCAAACCTCCTTGTTCAATGAGCGCGGTAAACTCCTGCAAGCCCGCCGGAGAGCCGACTTCGTAAAATCTTTGTTTTATTTCGTAAGCCTGTAAGAGTTTTCGGCGGGCTAGACTCTTATAGAGATCAGCCAGATCATAAAATTCACCGGACGGAATCTCTCTTATCACATTCCGGCTGAGGATGGAGAGCCCGGCGTCGATGTGCTTCATTTCCGGCAAAAAGTTTTTCTTGTCATAGGCCTTCACATAGCCCTTTTCCACTACGGCATTGCTTCTGTCCCACTGATTCTGGTTGCGGTAAACCGACAGCAGGGCCACTGGCCGGAATTCTTCAAAGTGCTCTATCATCTCGGAGAATGAAAAATCCAGATAGGAATCTCCATACAGAACCAGGAATTCTTTCTCCAAAAGAGACAGGGCTTTTCTTAAAGCACCGCCGGTTCCCAAAAGCCTTTCATCTTCAATGCTGTAGGTTAATTGCAAACCGAACTTTTCTCCCCCCTGAAAATATTTTCTAACCATCTCAGACAGGTGGCCCAAACAGAGCAGAATTCGGTTTATCCCGTTTTTCTTCAAAAGCTCTAATTGATATTCCAAAAAGGGCCGACCCCCAATGTTGACCAAACACTTGGGGAGATTCTCGGTCAATGGCCGCAGGCGGGTGGCCAGACCTCCGGCTAAAATCACTGCCTGCATGCTGCCTCCTGGCCGATTATCTCTTCAACAATTTCGCCGACCGCTAATTTGACTGCTGAAGTAGAATCAAGTTTAGGACTCCAGCCTAATTTCTTCATTCTATCTACATTAAAACGAACTTGCGGGACATCCCCGGGCCAGCCCCGCCGTCCTCCACTAAATCTAAATTTCACTTTTTCCAGTTCCATTTGCTGGATTATCATTTCCGCTATGGCAGTTACAGAGGTGTGGCCTTCTGTACCCAGATTGAAGAGATTGACCTGCTCTCCTGAATTCTGTAATCCAAAGAGAATTCCCTCCACGCAGTCAGAGACATGTAAATAGGGTTTGCTCTGCTTCCCGTCGCCCAAGATTTCCAGCTCATCTGAATCCTGGAGCAGTTTATGGACAAAATCATACATCACTCCGTGAGTGGCCCGAGAGCCCACCACGTTGGCAAAGCGGAAAATCCAGGCCTGCATCCCGAAGGTGCCGCAGAAGCCGGAGATTAATCCTTCGCAGGCTAATTTTCCTGCACCGTAAAGTGAAATCGGAAGGAGGGGGCCATAATCTTCCTTCACCGGAATCTCTCCGGTATCGCCGTACACGGTTCCGGATGAGGCGAACACGATTTTGCTGCTCTCGATTTCCCGCATCGCCTCTAAGACATTGAATGTGACTAAGGTCTCCTGCTCTAAGTCTAAACAGGTGTTTTCAATCCCCCGTCTGGCTTCGGGATTGGCGGCTAAATGGAAGACCAAGTCAGTTCCTTCCAACGCCTTTACCAAACTCTTGAAATTGAGGAGGTCGTCTTCGATTAGGCGGAAGTTTGGACGGTCCAGATGATGCTGGATGAACTCCCTTTTGCCGGAGGAGAAGTTGTCATATACGGTCACCTTTCCGAAATGCATCAGACGGTCCACTAAATGAGACCCGATAAAGCCTGCTCCGCCGGTCACGAAAAATTTCTTCATGGCTGTTAATTAAACTTCGATGGTTTCCACTTCTTCAACTTCCGGCTCGCTTGCTCTGGGGGCGGTCACTTTCGTGCTCGAAGCTGGAGATTCCGGCGGGCCGCCATTCTGACCGTTTTTCAATTTTCCCAACTGGTAAGCTATCTTATTCTTGGCCACCCAGGCCAAAGGCTTGACCGGATTTTTTCTCAAGAGAGGCACTACGGTGCAGACCATCCAGCACTGGTTGCACTTGGCGCAGTCGGCCTTGATTTCCTGATTTCTGGCAAATATCTCCTCCACCGTCTCTTCGCGGAGGTTTCCCATCTTCAGATTCAGAATGTTGCAAGGATAGACATCCCCGTTAGATTGCAGAAAAAAGAAGTTGTCCGCGGCAGTGCAGGGAATCGGGCGTGGCTTTTTATCCAAATAATCAATCAAAGTATCCACAAAGTAGCCGCGGGCCCAGTCCTTGGGTTTGCCTGAGCCCAAAAAGGAGTCGCGAATTTTTTCTAACTCCGGCTTTACTACCGGCACCTCGGCTTCGATCTCAGAGTGATTCCCAAAAGTAGTTTCGGAGTTATGCACGACTGCGCAGGTGAACTGCACTTTCAATCGGTCAGCCAATTTCTTAATCTCATAGAATCGGTCCTGATTCACCTTGGAGGCAGTCGCTCCAATGCCCAAATCTTTTACTCCGGCAGTTTTCAAAATTTGAATGGTCTCCAAGACCTTATTGTAGCCGTCTTTGATTCGGCGCACTTGGTCATGCAGAGCTCCCACGCCGTCTAAAGATACCCGAATGGCAACCTCCGGCATCTTGGGAATCATCTTCTCCACCACCCGGGGCTGGAAGCCGTTGGTGGAAAGGACCATTCTGACCTGGGGGCAGGTCTCTTTGATGACCCACAATAGCTCCGGCAGATCCTTGCGCATGAAGGGCTCGCCGCCCCCAATATTGACATGCTTCAAAGACGAAGGTAAACGGCGATATTCTTCCGGCTGGAGATAATCTTTGTCTTTATGCTGCCAGATGTCACACATCACGCAGCGGGCGTTGCAGGCATCCAGAACAGCAATAGTGGCGTCAGTTATCATTTATTCTCCCTGGTAACAATTCTTGGTACAACCGCAGCAACCTGAAATAATAGTTGCTCGCAGAATGATCCTTTTCGATTTTATTTCTGGCATTTTTTCCCAATTCCCTGACTAATTGAGGTTGCTGGTACAAGTTTTGTATCTGTTCGGCCAAGTCACTGACAGAACCTGTCTCGCATAACAGGCCAGCCACATTTTTTTCTACCAATTCAGGAATGCTTCCTAAATTAGATGCCACCACCGGCTTGCCCAGGGCAAAGGCTTCTAAGATGACCATGGGGCAGTTGTGGTAAATAGTAGTTGGAAAAACCACAAACCTGCATTTGGATATTTCCAGTTTTAATTTTTCAGGACAGAGGTATCCCAGCAGTTTGACGTTGCCGAGATTATTTTCTTCAATGAAACTTTTCACCTTTTCTTCATCCTCGCCGTTGCCAGCTAAGTGGAAAGAAATCTCAGGCAAACGCCGGGCCGCCTCCAGCAGGGTGAAAATGCCGTACTTTTGATTGAGCCTTCCCACGAATAGAACGTAGTTTCCGGGCTGATAAGACGGTTTGTACTCTTTCAACTCCAGGCCATTAGGCAAGAGCGTTAGTTTATCTTCAGGCAGACCGTATTGAATAAATTTGTTCAGTGAAAAACGACTCAGTGCTATGAACTTGTCTACATTGTCTGAGTAGGTCTGTGTCCAGTTATGCCAGTAGCCTTCTACTGCGCAGACCAAACTTTTCAGCCGGGAATTTTGAATGCAGCGGTGCTGAACTGTTTTGTAGAATCTTTTCCCCCGACATTCTTCGCAATTCTGACCATCCCGGTAGAAGCTGTAATTAGGGCAGACCAGCTTGAAGTCGTGTAAAGTCATAACTACTGGAATATTTCTTTTCTTCAGCACTTTCAGAATTGAAGGCGAAATCTGATGATAGATGTTGTGCAGATGGGCGATTTCCGGCCGGGTCAATTCTAAGAGTCGTTCCAGCTTTTGCTTGGCCTCAGAAGAATAAATCATATTCAAGGCTATCCGGGCATTCCTGACCGGAGAGCCGTTCATCTGATGGTAGTCGACATTGGAGACGAAGTAATGGCTGTACTCCGAGCCAAGATTCCGTTCATCCTGCATGGCAAAGGGAATCACCTCATGCCCCATCTTTTTCAGATGCTTCTCCTGTTGCAACATGACCGTCTCCGGTCCGCCTCTGGGGTAGTAGAATTTATTAGCCAAGAGTATCTTCATTTTTTGCGCGCATATAAGGAAATGAAAAAGCCGAAATCTTCTTTGTCCTCTGTGGTTAAATAGTGCAATGGTTTCAGAAACACCAGTTCCAGCCAGTATTCCAGGCTTCGCTCCCAAGCTGTGAAATTTTTCTTTGGACCAAACTCTAAAAGAATCGCCTCTCTGACACTCTTTTTGATTCCGGACCAAGGGAGTCCAAAACTTTTCGACTTGATTTGTTCAATTTGGAAACCTTCGGTTTGGGCTAACTTCCTTAGGGTTTCAGCAGTGAAAAAGTTGAGGTGGCGCGGGACTTCTAAGGCCAGCCAATAGCGGCCAAACAATTTGCTCTCAAAGCAGTTGAAATTGGGAACACAGGAAATCAGAAGGCCATTCGGCTTCAGAACTCTTTTAATCTCCCGGAAATAATTTCGAGGGGAATAAACATGCTCTAAGACCTGATTCATCACCACCACGTCAAAGTAGTCGGAAGGGTATTTGGCTTCAGTAAGTTCTCCATTGAAGACTTTGAGGCCGTTCTTCTGAGCCACTTGACAAGCCTTTTCGGAAATCTCCACTCCATAGGTTTCCCAGCCATGCTCTTTGAGCCATTTCAAAAAGAAGCCGTTGCCACAACCCACGTCTAAAATTCTCCCGCTCTGAACATGGGGGACTTGAATCATCAAATTTCTCTGAAAGAAGAACCAGATTAGGCTTCTAAGAAACGGTTGGTCGTTGACATAGCCCGGCTGAGACTCTAAAATGAAGTTCTTGACTTTTTGGCGAAAGTTATTCCACTCTTTGTCTTCCAAGCCCTGATAGGCGTAGTAATTTTCTTGGGGATAGTATTTGCTAATCTCAGATTTAGTAGGCCGGGGATTCAAATAGACCAGGCCGCAGTTCTGGCACTCAACCAATCTAAAAGCCTCTTTGAATTCGGTACTGGTGGCTGTGAATTTCAGAATAAAGTCCGAGCTGCCACACAGGTCGCAGCGGACGGTTTCCAGCTTATTCTTGGTTGCTCTGGATTCAGTTGCCAATAAGCTCATAACAACTCCTATGGATGCCAGCAGCCATTTGTTGTTCGTTAAACTTCTCTTCAATGCTCTTTCTGGCATTTGTGCCGATTTGATTTCTCTCTTCCGGATGAGAAAGCAGAAATTCTATCCTCTCTTTCAACTCTACATAGTCGTAAGGCCTGACCAACACTGCATTCTGGCCATCCTGGACGTAGTCAGCAATGCCAGGCACGTTGGAGACGATGACGGCCTTTCCCATGGCCATGGCCTGCAAAAGGGACATCTGGCCAAAAGAGTAAAGCTGATAGGGCAGGGGAAGAACCACCAGCTTGGCTTGGGCCATAATCTTTTGCAACTCACCAATCGGGACATAAGGGAGACACTCGATCTTTTTAGAGGCTGCAACCCCAGCCGGCAACTTGAGCCTGCCGGCTGCCCCCACCAATTTGAGACTAGTGTTGGATTGCAGGCCGCTAAAGGCTGCTAGGAGTGTCTCCCAGTCCCGCTTTATATACCCCACGCAGAGAATATAATCTTCTTCCGGTAAATCCAGAGGCTTAAAGAACTCCGGGTCAGTGCCAAAGGGGACAAAACGGTGCTTCTCTTTGAGAGCAGGGAGGCAATTTTGATAATAGATGGACTGTTTGCTGGTGTGGGTAATGACACCGGTGATGGATTTGGCCGCGATTCTCAATGGAGCCAATTCCAAAGCATTATTGCGGGCGCCGTTGAAACAGCCCACGTCGATGATGATGTGAGGGGGCATTTTCGATTTCAGGATGGTGCGCAAAAAGGCCAGCAGAACCCCACTCTGGGCGCCGTGGGACAGGATTAAGTCGTATTTAGAAATTTTGGGCAGGGCTTTCAGAATCTGCCAGATGTAAAATTTGAGCCTCAATCTTTCTAGGTGATGTAAAATCGGCAAACGGCTGTAGTCGATTACATCCACTTCCACCGGCTCGGGCCAGTATTTGAAAAACCAGTAGGGCTGACCTGGCAAATAAAGGTTGGGAGATTGCAGCGCCTGGCCGTTTGAGCGCCGGTGCACGTCCCAGTTGACTAACATCAAAATTTTCATCTTATCCTAAAAGCAGAATTCTGGTTTCAGAGATTAAGGGTGCGACCGGAATTTGCTTCAAAATTCTCAAACCCGCGCTCTCCACTTCATTGGTCAACTCCCGCGGAGTCACCGGATACCAGGGGGAATGATTTTTTTTCAGAAATCTCTTGATGCTGCGCTTGGCCTGGTGGACTGGCGATGAGAAATAATAGGAGACTACGATTCCCGTGCGGGAGACTCTTTTCAGCTCTTTTAGAATCTTTATCCTCTCTTCGGGCGGCACATGCCCCATCAGTTTGATGGCGGTGACCGCTTCAAACTGCCGGGGAGCAAAGGGGAGATTTTCCGCTTCCCCCTGGTAAAATTTGGCCGAACCGTTCTGTCCGGCCAGTTTTTGCCTGGCCACGGCCAACATCTCTTTAGAGATATCCACTCCCCAGGCCTGAAAGCCAATATCACATAAAAACCGGGTAATCCGGCCAGTGCCACAGGCGACATCTAGAATCAAGCTACCGACTGGCAACTCCCCCAGTAGTTTGCCGATGGTCTTTTTCTCCAGATAATCGGCCAGTTTTCCTTTCAGGCTTGAGAAACGACTGCTCTCGTAGGTAACAGCTTCGATTCGGCTCTGATAAGCTGTTTTAGCCGGGTATTCCATTTCCATTCTCCCATAATTTCAAATACTGGCTGGCCACCTTTTCAATCAGGAACTCTTTCTGGACCAGCCTGCGGGCATTCCCGGACAGGGTCCGATAAGCTTTCCGGTCGTTCAAAAGCAGTCCTATCTTTAGGATAAGCTCTTCCTCAGTCTTTCCGATTGAGCCGGCCTGGTGGATGGTCAGGATTTCCTCCACACCCGGGGCCGGGGTGCTGACAATCGGAATTCCTCGGCTCAGACACTCCACCCAGCTTAAGGGGGGGCCACAGACCGATCTGAAATTCACTATGGGGCTGACCAGGAGATGAGTGTCGGCCAGAATCTGCCGGAACTGCTCCGGAGTGGTGCTTAGAACAGTGATTTTCGGGTCAGACAACACAAATTTATCTTCCAAGCACTCCGGCTTAAATGCAAAGGTGAACCTAATCTTCGGATTTTCTGCAGTCAGCCTTTTAGCCAGGCGGTAGGTGAACCAGAAGCTCTCTTCGCAAATTTGCTGAATAAATCCGGTCCAGAGGCAGTTTTTAACCAGCGATTTTCGAGCAGCTCTCTTTTCCCTAAAAGCAGGGTGGGAGTTAACATGTTCTCGGTCAATGCCGGCCCGGATGACAGTCACTCCTTTGATTTTAATCCGGCTGTCGACCAGCTTGGCCTGACTGGTCTGGGAGGTGGCCACCAGATAATCCAGCTTGGCCAGAGCCATTCTCTGATAGGAGGCATAGGTTTTTTCGGATAGACCATGCACGTTAAAAGTCAGAAGAGTCAGGCCGACTCTCCGGCTGGGAAAAGCCACTTTCAAAAATCGATTCATAAATCCGAAACTATCCATCAGATGGATGACCCCGACCCGGTGTCTTTTCACCAGCTTGGCCAGCAAGGGAACCAGTCTTAGGAAGGTAAGAGATTTTTCTATGGTTCCCCACCAGAAGGAATGTTTATACAGGTAGGGATTTTTCTGACTTTGCGTTTTCTGGCGCCGGCTGAAGAAGGGGGGGAGATTGTAAACGAAAATGTTGCCTTGCTTTTGATATGGTTCAGAAGAGGTGTTGACGGAGACGACCACGACCTGTTCCATCTGGCCGGCCAGCTCCGGAATCAAGACCCGCCAGAAGTTTTTATCGCTGGTGGAAGGCTGCAAAGAAAACCCAACCCCTAAGAAGAGGACGTTTTTTTTGCCGGCGGATTCCGGCTGAGATGTCTTTCTGGGTCGCATGGGAGTTTTCTCGGGTTTTTGCTTAAGCATATTGCCTGCAAGCCAGTCCAGCTATGATCCAGAAATAGGCGGAGCTCACCCGGGCCTCAAAGGCCAAGCTGAAAAAGTTCATCGCTACCAGGGCCACTAAGTAAGCGCACAGAGCCAGGGCAAAAGTTTTTTGCCAGAATTCTTCAGAACTTCGGTAAACAGATAACCCCCTCTTGAACATCCTTGATAAAATCCAAATAAACAGGACTACTCCCAGCAGACCGAGTTGACCTAATAAAGCCATCCACCCCACATCCCCGATGACCAGCAGTTTTTGAGTATCGCCAATTCGATGCAGCTGCGAGACTCCTTCCTGCAGGTTAGTGACCAAAGATCCCAGGGTGCCGGGGCCATAGCCCAACAATAAGTTCGGGCCGGAGACGGTGGAGGCTACCTGCGAGACGGCAAACAATCTTTGAGAAGAGCCACTCATGGCCCAATAGTCCGAGGTAAAGGGCCCCAAGAGACGGTCTTTCAGACTCCCCCGCACTTCGGATTGATAAAGTGAAATTCCCTGGCTGGAGAAGAGCATTACGGCCCAGAACCCCACCAGGCCTAAAGCCAAAACCCATTTTTTCTTCTGCTTGATAATCAGTAGAGTGACGATCGCGGCTAATAGCCCGATCCAGGATAAACGGGAGTAGGTCAAAAGCAGAACCAGCAGAGCTCCCACCAACAGGGAACCTTTATAGAAACTCAGACGCTTCTTTTCGAATCGATATCCCAGCAGAAGGGTCAATACACCCACCAAGAAGGCGCCCAGCAAATTATATCTCCCTAAGGTGCCGAAGATTTTCTGGCCGGCATAGTAATCCTGCCATTTCTCCCGGGCATCGATGATGGTCTGGCCGACCACCAAATCTTTAGCCTTCAAGAACTGATTGGCCGGATCACCGATTAGATATTGAGCCAGACTGATTCCAACTTCAAAAAGGGCGATGACCAATATGACTTTGAAAAGCCGGGGCAGACTCTCTTTAGGAAGGTTGGAATTCAGAATCAGGTAAAACAAGGCGGCGTATCTCAAAAAGGGACGCAGGCCCAGCACTCCAGCCAGTATTGGCAAACCGTTTAAAAAGGTTGAAATCAAACCCAATCCAGCTAAGAGCAAAAGGGGAATATCAATCGGAGATGAAACAATCTTCTGATTGCGGGCCAATTTTTCCAGGACCACTTTGAATAAGGTGGCGTAGATGACCAGCTCCAGGCCGTAGCGCAAAGCCGGATAAATCGAGTAATCGACCCACTTCAAAACGAATTCTTCCAGGGGGAGGTAGAAAATAAGGAAATAAAGCAGATGCTGGATGCGGTTACTAAAGTAGAGGACTGCCGCCAGTCCCAGAACCAGCCCCAAAGCGAGCTGCGGAGAAAAGTAGAGCAAGACCAGGCTGCCGGCTGAGGTCAGGGCAATTAAAGAATAATCCCACAGTTTGGCTGGCGATAATAGTGTCAAAGCCGTACCGCCGGATAGTCTCATCCCAACCCTCCCACAACCTGTTCTTTTTTGCGCAACAAAAGAGTTTTCCAGACCTGCCAATCTTCCAGCGGGATGCCTCGAGCCAGAAGCAAAACGCTGAAATAGACCATAAAGGAGACTATGCTCAGAACTATCCAATTCCACTCTGACAGCAGGAGCCGGAAGATAACCATCACCAAACCGGCTCCGGCTGGTGCGGCCAGAAGTCTGAATAATGATGGCAAACCAAAGCCCTCCTTCCGGCTCAGAGCCAGGACCACTCCGCCAAAGACCACCGACTCACTAATTAAAATGGCCAGGGCCGAACCATTGAAAGAGAAGGAGGGAATCAGAAACAAATTTAGAATGACATTTAGCGCGGCTCCGCTGCCGGTCAAAAGTGCCAGAGTCTTGTATCTTTTTTGGGCCATCAGGGAGATGAAAACAAACCCGTTTAAGATTTCAAACAGGGCGGCCCAGATCTGGACCTGCAGAACGCCGCTCGAAGCAGTAAAACCATGGCCATAGAGCAAAGAGATAAGAGGGGGGGCTGAAAAGCTGACCAAAATAACCAGCGGCAGAAACAGGGTAAATAAATAGAACAGACCTTTCCTCAACAGGGCTGCCAAACGCTCCGGCTGGAAAAAAGACAATTGCGCCAGGACCGGCAGGAAGGCCGGGGCTAAAAGAGCCGGTATCTGCCGGAACTGCAGGATGATGCGGTTGGAAGCATTATATATCCCATTGGCGCTTTCTCCCTTAAGCTGGGCCAGCAAGATTGTGTCGGCATTATAGTAGGTGCAGATAAACAGTACATACAAGGTTAAAGGAAAAGCGCCGGAGAGGATCTGCTTCCAGGCCGAAAGGTCGATTCTCAGACTTCCGGTCGAAAAACGGGTCCTGATTACCCAGTAACAGACCCCAAAAAAGGCCAGACCGGATAGGAGATAACTGACTCCTATCCAGACTATTTGCTTCTGCCAGGATAAAAGAGCTAAACCACCTAGAGAATAGACTAAACCGGAGACGAATATGAGCAGGGCTTCGTACTGAAGTTTCTGCTGGGCCTGAAAGAGCCAGCGCCAGCCCAAGGTGACATTCACCAGGAATTGCCCCACTCCCAACAGATAAAGGAGGGTTCGGCTTGATTCAGAAAATGGCAGGAAGAATCCCAGGATGAAAACTAAACCCAGACCGGCCACAGACAATCCCAAGCGGAGCGTAAAAGTATGACTCAAGTACCAATCACTTCCCTGTCCGGTAGCAGCTACCTGGCTGACCACATACTGGGAGATGCCTAAGTCGGACAGCACTCCTATTAACAGAACCACTGAAAGGGCGTAAGTATATTGCCCCACACCCTCGGCTCCCAGCCAGCGGGCAATCAGCACGAACAAAACCAGCTGGGAGAGCTTCGAAATGACTATGGCTATAGTGCCGAAGCCGATGTTCTTAAAAATCGTGGTGAGGAAGCGGTGCCGGGATTCCATTTTTAGGCCGTCACTTCGGACTTCTTTTCAGACTCATAAGCACGATAGTGATAATAATGATAGTAATGATAAGAACCATAGAGACTCTCCATTTTGATTTTGTTTAAGACCACGCCCAAGAGGTTTGCTCCCACATTCTTCAGAGCGCTGGTGCCATATCGGAGAGAATTGCGGTTGGTCTGACCGGAAGAAACAACCAGGACCACGCCATCCAGAAGAGTAGATAAGACCACCGCATCGGTCACCGCCATGGCCGGCGGTGAATCGAATAGGACCATTTCAAACTTGGTTTTCAGTTTTTCCAAAAGCTCTTTTAATTTCTGCGAGCCCAAGAGTTCAGCCGGATTGGGAGGCAAAGCTCCGCAACTGATGAGACTCAAGTTTTCAATCCTGGTGGGGCGAACTACTTGCTCTAAGGCGGCTTTCCCCATCAGATAGTGAGTCAAACCTTTTTCCCGGCTCAGTCCGAAAACCGAATGCAAGACCGGCTTGCGCAAATCGGCGTCAATCAAGACGGTCTTAATCTCCTGCTGGGCTAAGGTGATGGCTAAATTGGAAATGGTGGTTGATTTGCCTTCGCTGGGGCCGGGACTGGTCACCAAGAGAGTCTTGACCGGTTTATCTAGCTGGGCAAACTGAATGTTGGTTCTAAAGGTGCGGTAAGCTTCCGAGACCGCAGACTTCGGCTCAAAATGTGTCACTAAAGAAGAGGCAATCTGTTTGGCCTGCTGCTCTTGGCTTAAAGTCTCCTCTGATTTTCTGGAGCGCGAGCCATTTTTGCCCCGGATGACCGGAATGTTGGCCAGGACCGTATGCCCTATCTGCTCCAATTCTTCCATGGTCTTGACCGAGGTATCCATTTTCTCTTTCAAGAGAGCCAATCCCCAGCCTAAGAAAATTCCCAGAAAAGCTCCGCCTAAGAGGTTGAGCTTCTTTTTTGGCTTGATAGGTTCAGGAGCGGGATAAGCCGGGTCCACGATCCGGAGCATGCCGATCTGGCCGGCTTCCTGAATCTTAGCCTCTTCGTACTTTTCCTTGAGCATCAGGAAGATGTTCTCATTGACCTTGGCCCCTCTTTCCAGGCGGGCCAACATCAGGCTCTTATCCGGCAGGCTGTTCATTTTGGCATTGTACTCCGAGACTATTTTGGCTAAGATCTGCTGGCGCGCTTTTCTGGACTCTAACTCAATTTCCAGTTGCAGAATCTGGGTCACCAGTTCCTGAGAGTAAGCCAGGGGATCTTCCGGCAAATACTCACTGGATAAAACCCGGCCCGCCTCTTCGGCCAATTTCTGTTTAATCTCAGTCAGCCTCTGCCCCACTTCCTTTAGCTTGGGATGCTCCGGAGAAAAACCTTGAGCTAAATAGCCGGCCCGGAGGGTCTCCAGTTCGGTTAGTTTCTGCCGCAGGGAGGCAATCATGGGGGTGGAGATGGAGGCGACGTTGTCCACCAGGTGTTTTTTACTCTCGGAAAGCTGGCTCTTCAGCGATTCTAGGCGGCGGAGATAGACCTCATATTCGGTCTGGGCCTCCTTATACATCCCTTCAAAAGTGGCCAGCTGCTTGACTAATTCCTTAGTTTCTTCTGAGAGCGCAGCCACCTCTTCCAGCTTCTGGTAATTCTTGAGAGCCTCCTCTGAGAGTTTCAGCTCTTTCTGCACGCTCTCTAATTGATTTTCCAGAAACTCCCTGACTTCGGTTATCTCCCCTTTGGAGGCGCTCAGGCTCTGCTGGTAATACTTATCCGCAATGGTATTGGCCATAAAGGCGGCTAAATGAGGATGGCTGGCCTGGGCCTTGATTTCAATGATGTCGGTCTCCCGGACCGGAGAGATTTTAGTCCTTTTGGCCAGCTGCTCTAAGAGCTCCTCTTTATCGTGCGGAATCTGTTTAGTCTTAATCCAGGCCAAAATCTCGGAGCGGTAATCGGAATCCAGCAGGGCTTCTAAGACTTTCTCGGTCAGATTGCGACTTCTTAAAATCTCCACCTGATTTTTGAGCATGGTCTCCTGCTTGACAAAGGAGGAGATTTCAAAAACTTCTTTTTTAATCCCCCGCTCTTCATCCAGCATGATTTTGGTGGAGGACTCATAGACCGGCGCGGTGGTAAGGGTTATCAGAACGGTTCCGGCCAGAATCAAAAAGAAGCAGGAAATTATCAGCCAGCGCCGGCGCAAGAGTATGGCTAGGTAATGCTGCAGAGTCGGTTGGGGAGTGTTCATGGTCTTACCTCATTTAGTGTAAGAGCAAGGCGCTGGCAGTGACAATCACCGCCACGTTATAGGCCACGGTCAAAATCTTGGAGAAGATTCTGAATCCGCCCTTGGGGACAATCACCGTGTCTCCCGGCTGCAGCATCGGAATCTTATCTAATTCCCCGTTCTTAACCGCTTCTTTGAGATTGACTTCCCAGCTTTTCTTAGCGCCGTTAAACCCTCGGATTACTTTAACCCTGCTTAACTTAGCCCCATCTTTAGGGCCTCCGGCCAAAGAGAGGGCGGAGAGTAAGTCGGTCCGGTCCGGTACTTCCAGGACTCCCGGCTTTTCCACTTCTCCCCAGATGTTAATTCTCATCAAGAGCTGATTGTCGGTCCCGGGGGCCATGTAATACTGATAAGCCGGATTAGTCTGCATGTAGCTTAAGGGTTGGCTTTCTACAGCAGGATTATCAGCACTCAATTGGGCCCAGCCGGTGGACAGACCCAGCCAGCCTGCCATCAGGACCGTCCAGACCATTCTTCTTGTTTTCATAAATGCTCCTCTTTTTTCTAATTGGGAAGATTGAGATTGATTTGAACGGCTCGAACAGAAAGAATCTCTGATTGGTTTTCCAGAAAAAGTTGCCGGGTTTTCTCTTCCCCAACCTGTTTCTTAACCAGATGAAAGGCCTCTGCCATTGAGCTAAAACCCCTTTTCAGATTATGCGCGTCACTGGCCACAAAGCTGACCAAGTCCTTCTGTAGTAGTAACAGGGAAGCCTTCTTTAGTTCCGGGCCATATTGCCCGGTCAGGGAAGCAGCCTCGACCTGCAACTTGACCCCTTGCAGTGTTAGTCTTTCCAGGATCGCCAGTTGAGAGGAGGAGATAAGGTTCCTCTCCGGATGAGCCAAAATCGGGGTAAATCCGTTAATAATCAGATCAAAACAGGCCTTCTCCACAAAGGCTGGAATCTGTCCCAAGGCCAATTCAACTAAGAGGAAGGGTCCTTTTTGACCCAGGGTGAGCTTTGGCAAGTGCGGAAAAGAAGAAAGTTCCGGATGGAGATAGACTTCAAAACCTAAATTCAGGCTCAATTCTTTTTCCGGTGCAGCATCTTTTAAATCTGCAATTTTTTGAACTGCAAGAGAATAGACCTGCTCAAAGCGACTATAAAAATAGAGATGTGGGGTAGCAAAAATTGCTTTAATACCTGTTTTCTCGGCCTGAGCCAGCATTTTTAGGCTCTCGGCTAAAGATGAGGAGCCGTCGTCGATGCCAGACAGTATATGTGTATGTATATCAATCAATTCCAGCAGCCTTTCTTTCAAGGGCCTTGCTTCCTTTCTCGGCTTACTCCAACACTACTTGTGCGGTATTTGAGCAAGGCCAGTGCCAAAGGATTGAACAACGTTGTAATCAATTGTGTGATAAATAATTAAATGGAACAAGGCCTGTTCTGATTTATAACAGAGACTGAGAATTTCTTTCCCTAATGATGGTGAGAATTTTCCGCAGTTACACCTTGAGTTTTGACAGAAACTGTCAGGATTTCACTACAATCATCGAGATTAAGTCTAATTCTATGTTGACCTTGTAATTAGCAGTTCTAGCCTCAGCCCATTACAAGAAAGTTGAAGTCTTTTGCACACAAAAGTCTGTTGGCTAAATGTTGAACATTAAGTGAACTCAGCTAATTTATTATATAACAGCAAGTTAACATGTCATATAGATTCTTGAGCATTGGCACATGGGTTGCTTGAAAGGCAAGCGTATGAAAAAAATGTACTTATACCTGATGATTGGAATCCTCGCGATAATACCAGCCAGCGCCTTCGGATTGGGGATTGGGGATTTCTTCTCAGGTATAGGGGTCAACTACCAGCTCTGGAATGACGTCTCCCATGACGGGGGCTCTGCAACCATCGATAATGGTGCTCTCATGTTAGCGACCACTGCCGGCACTAGGTGGGGGAGAGGCCAGCTTTCCTCGGTCTTCAACTTAGTGGGAAATTTCGACGCTGCGGTAGATTTTAACTTGACCAAATTCGATGACATCTTCTCTTCGGCAGTTTTCGGAGTCTGGGCCACTGATGGCTCCTTCGGGATGATAACCGGGCGGATGTACACATTGGGCGGGACTCAGAATTACGAGACCAATTACCACATCAACAACAACTGGTCCACTGGCTACGGCGCCCATACCGGCGACTTTTCCGGCAAGTTCAGATTCCAGAGAGTGGGAAGCAATCTGAACTCTTACATCTTCACCGGCGGAGACTGGCTCTTAACTTCCTCGATTATATTGCCGACTTCAGCCAGCGTGCGGGTCTTCATGGAAGCTGGCAATGACGGAGATGCCGGCAACGCCCCTCAGGTTATAGCTCTTTATGACAACCTTTTCGCCCATGCGGATGACATTGTCGGCGTAGACCGCAGTTATACAGTAGCCAATCCTGAGCCGGCGACTTTGCTTTTGTTCGGGAGCGGAATCTTAGGGGCCGGGGCTTTGGCGAGATTCAGAAAGAGAAAGTAAGGAAAGGTTCTTCTACTTTACGACCCGGTGCAAACGCCGGGTTTTTTTGTTTATATTAAGATAAGTTAGAAGAGTTCAACGGAGGTCGTGTATATCAAAAGACCGGGAGGGTCAAATGCCAGAAGTTTATGAGCAAATTACGAAGAAGCAGAGAGACTGGGCAGGACGTCATGCTATCAATCTCGAGCCGAATTACTACTTCAAGGATATAGATGACAACTTATTTGGAGGCCTCGATTCTAACACAAGAGTAGAGTTTGAACAAGGCTCAGGACATGAATTGGGGGAGTCCCGTAAAATGTATGCACCATGGTCTTCGTCTGCGCTTGTGACGAACTTCTTTCAATACTGGCGCAGGATTGAGGACATTCCGACGATTTGCGCAGCACTAAGCCTCGATGGCGAGTATGGTTCTCTAACATTTGAGAAAAAGCTATTAAACCCAACGGGGCGAGGCAAGCCGAATTTGGATGTAGAGTTAAGCGGACTTCGTGAAAAAGCCTCAGAACCTTCGGTTGTAGGAATCGAGTCTAAATTCACTGAATTATATCGTTCTGGAAAAAAGAATGAGATGGAGAATGAATATTTGAATCCAGCAATTTGGGGAGATAAGTTCCAAGCATTGTTTAAGTTGGCTTCTGAAATTCATGGTCGTAAAGTAGAATTCGCAAACTTTGATGCCGCACAAGCTTTGAAACACATGCTCGGCATGTTTACTACTTACAGCAATAGAAGACTGCGAATGATTTGTCTATGGTATGAGGTGGAGAGTTCTGAAGCGAAGATTTTCAGAGAGAAGTTGGACCTGTTTAAAGAATGTGTGGCTGATTCATTTGATTTTGTATCCCTTACTTATCAGGAATTATTTCAGTCACTAAGGACAATATGCGGAGACAAACATTCTGCCTACATGAATTATCTGGAGAAACGTTACTTGTCTTAGATTATTCACTTCCACTCATAATACGTCTTCATAAACTCCAAAGCCGTCTTCACATCCAATAGCGGCAGCTGTATCAAAGTTTTGGCCAGATCAATCTTCAATCCCCCCTTCATCGGCCTGATAGCCTTCTGCCCTAAGCTCTCAGTCTTAATCGGTGAGACTAAATTAGCATCATATCCGAATATCTCCGCCACCTTCAGGGCAAATTCATAGCGGGAAAGATAATCCGAGCCGGCCAGGTTGATAACGCCCTTCAGATTCCGCTCCACCGCTTCCAGAGTTGCCAGAGCCAGATTCTCAGCTAACGTGGGATTGTTAAACTGGTCATCCACCACACTAAAAGGACGGCCTTCCCTGAATTTCCTTATCACCCACAAGAAAAAGTTCTCTTTTACTTTTTCCCCGGTTCCAAACAGCACATTGGAGCGGATTATCAGATACTCCGCTCCGGACTCCTGAATAATTTCCTCTGAGAGTAATTTAGTCTGCCCATAATAAGATACCGGATTGGGCCGGGCGTCTTCGGCATAGGGACCGTTTAGGCCATTGAAGATGTAGTCCGTAGAATAGTGGACTAACTTGATTTTACTTCTCTGGCAGTAGTTAGCCAAATTCCTGACCGCTTCCACATTGACCTGCCAGGCCAGCTCCTTATTCTCTTCGCAGCCGTCTACATCAGTATAAGCGGCAGCGTTGATAATCAATTCCGGAGCGAAATCGGTGAGAAGCTCATCGACTAAATTGAAATTGACGACATCCAGAGGGGTATATTGAAAATGCTTAATCGGAATGAAGCTCTCCGGCTGCAGGTCGGTAGAAAGAACATCGTACCATTTGGAGAAGTGAAACACCAGCTTCTGGCCTAAAAGGCCGTTGGCGCCGGTGAGGAGGACTTTTTGCATGTCAGCCATGATAGCAAAAGCCAATAAAAAGAGTCAACCTATTAGTTGGCTCATGAATTTGTTCTCAGAATTTGAGATTTATACCTTCAGGGCCAGCTTCCCTATCATATTCCCGGTCTCCATCTTGTGATGAGCCAAAGCGGCCTCTTTCAGGTCTAAGACCTCGCCGATATAAGGCTTAATCTTTCCTTGAGCTATCCAGTTTATCAACTCTTGCATCTCTTCCCGGGTACCTAAATAGAATCCCAATAAACTCAGACACCTCAGGTAAGTCATGTGAATGCTAAGAGTCGTCTCCTTTCCGGTGTGCATCCCGCACAAGAGCATCCTCCCCCCCTTTTTGAGCATCTCAAAGCTCTTGGGGAAAGTCTGGGTGGCAATATAATCTAAAACAACATCCACCCCATAGGGGGCAATTTTGGCTACCTCGGCAGGTATATCATCTTTGAAGCGGTTGAAAACATAGTCAGCCCCTAATTTCTTCATCACTTCTAATTTCTGGTCCGAGCCGCCGGTGGCAATGACAGTTGCCTCCAACTGTTTGGCAATCTGAATGGCCATGGTCCCGACACCGCCGCTTCCGCCCCAGATGAAGAAGGCCTCCCCTTTCTTGAGATTTCCCACTCCGGTCAAAGCATGAAACGCGGTTAAGCCGGTCACCGGGATAGTAATCGCATCCATAAAGGAGACATTGTCAGGCAAGAACAGTAGATTTTCAGCCGGGGCGGTCACATATTCGGCATAACTTCCCTTCAAGTGCAGGCCGAAATAAAGCCAGTTCAGGCAGAGCAAAGGTTTTCCTTCCCGGCAAAGAGGACACCTGCCGCAGGAGACAATGGGAAAGGCGACTACCCGGTCACCAGTTTTGAAATTAGTCACTCCCCGGCCAACCTCCACGATGGTGCCGATGACATCAGCCCCAGGAATATGCGGTAGAGAAAGCCCGATGCCCGGATAGCCGACCCGGGCGAAGATATCGATGTGATTTAGGCCGGTGACTTCTACTTTGATTAGAACTTCATGCTCTTTCAGTTTGGGCTCGGGAAAATCTGTGAGGTAAGTCAAAGCGTCCAAACCCCCATGCTGGGGTACAGTCATGGCTCTCATATTAGGCTCCTGTCACTAAGAGTGGGTATTAAGTTGAACTGTTCAGGCAATTTTTTTCGTTTTCATTTTATTGGAAATAAAACAAATACTGCGGTGTCCCAGACCGCATGCGATATGAGACCGGGCCAGACCGAGCGGTAATGCAGAAACAAAAATCCCCAGAATAAGCCGCAGACTAAAGCGGCGCCAAAAAGCATGAAGTTAAAGGCCCAGATGTGAATTAGCGCATACATAAATGATGCCAGCAAATAACCGAAGCCGAGCCCTATTTTCTGAAATAATCTCCTTTGCACAAAGCCTCTCCAGAAAATCTCGTCAGCCGGGCCGATCCAGCCGAAAAGAAGAATCCCAATCAGAGCAGGAGAGGCCTGCTGCCTGCTCAGGTAAATGTTGCTGACTTGGTCTTGAGCGAAGTCGAAAAGCGTTCTACTTATGGTGTTGCCCAGTAGAAATACCAGATATAGAATCAGGGCCGAGCCTATCCCCACTAGAATGTAACTGGGTCTGAAAGAGTAAACCGAACTCAAGCTTTTGCGATCCAGATAAAGAGCAGAGATGGCCAGAAGGCCGGTGGCGGCTAACATCTCTCCCCAGAAGTTCAATTTCCCATAAGTCCAGGGAGAAAAAATCAAAAACCAGAATAGAGTCGCCAGTATAACTAAGAAAACAACCGCTCTCATGCCACCAAAGCTGCAATCACCAGGGAAAGACTGAGAAGAATCCCGAACAGAAAATGGAGCTGGGCGGTCTGGATATCCAACATGGCAATCTCCTGAGGCTGGCCGGGCCGGCTGGCAAAAATAGCCTTGATGTTTTTCAGAGCGACCGGGAGGCTCAAGAAGACAAACAGCGACCAGATTGGTACTACCTTGGTCCCCACCATCAAAAGTATGCTCAAATAGGCTGCTAAAACCAGAAATAAATATTCCAATTTGGCAGTGCTGTGACCAAGGAGATTGGCAAATGTCTTAGCGCCGGCGGCTGCATCGTGGACAATGTCTCTGGTATTATTGGCGTGCAGAATGGCAGCGACCAGGCATCCTACCGGTAAAGAGAGGAATAAAACAGTGCTGTTGTAATCCCCGGTCAAAGCAAAATAAGAGCCAATCACCATCAGAGGACCCATCAAGATGAAGACTAAAATATCCCCTAAGGCGAAGTACTTGAAACCGACCGGCTTGCCAGAGTAGAAATATCCTCCGGCCAGGCCAATCAGTCCCAAAACCAGCATGGGGAGACCTCTGAAGGCTACCAGAATCAGACCCAAAGCGCAACTTACCGCAAATATAAACCATCCACCTAAGAGGACCTGTTTGGCTGACAACAGTCCGTCTATTATCACCCGGCTGGAGCCGAAAGAGTAATCCTGGTCTACCCCTTTTTTATAATCAAAATATTCGCTGATTAAATTAGTGGCGGCCTGATACATGACCGAGCAGATAATTACCAGAGGAAAAAGTCCCCACGCTGTCCCTCCTTGAAAACTCAAGGCTAACATCCCCCCCACCAAAACCGGCACTAAAGAGGCGGTGAAAGAAAAAGGTCTGACCGCTTGAAGCCAGATACTGAATTTGCTGCGTGAAGCCGCGGGCTGGTTCATTTGACTCCCTTCCGGAATTTTTGATGGCTACAGGTATTTACTCGATGTTATCCAATTAAAAGACAGTTTTTAGCACTCGAATCCCCAAATATAGTGGATTTGACCTTTTTGGCAATAGGCTAAAATAAGGGCCAGAATAGTTTCTTGGGGAAAGCAATTAGCTTATTCAGAGAAACTGTTAAGTCAGATGAAACTCAGGTTAAAGACCGGGAGTATAAAGGAATCATAGGAAGTCTGAAGCAACCTGCTGTAGTATTAAGCTTAATATAATAGGGTAGTTCGGAACTGAAGGATAAAGAAGAGTGAAGGTCAGTTTACACAGAATCTCGTTCTTGGTGTTTCTATTTTTCTCAACTCTTTCTGGGGATGAACTGTGGGGGCAGGAGCAGATTAAGGGAGAGAGAAAACAGATGAAAGCCCTGCGCATCCAGGGGGAGTCCCCCAAAGTGGATGGCAAGCTGTCCGAAAAAGTCTGGAGCGAAGCGCAATTTATCTCCGATTTTCTGCAGAAGGAGCCCAATCAGGGGACCGTGCCGCAGGACAGCACCAAGGTGGCCATTATCTATGATGAGGAAGCGGTCTACGTCGGTGCCCGGATGTACTGTGCCCACCCGGAGAGCATTCAGACCTATTTAACTAAACGGGATAACTCCGGCAATTCCGAAGTAATAATTCTCTCCTTGGATACTTATTTAGATAGACGCACCTCTTATGATTTTGGCGTGACTGCTTCCGGGGTAAGATTTGACCGCTACCATCCGGCTGACTTTGAATACTGGACCGATTTCTCCTATAATGCGGTCTGGGACGGGCACGCTCATATAGATTCGTCAGGCTGGACCGCCGAATTCAAAATCCCCTTCTCCCAGCTCCGCTTCAACAATCAGGATAAACAGGTCTGGGGGGTTAACTTTAACCGCTGGATTCCGGCCAAAAGAGAAGACGACTTCTGGATTTATACCCCGCGAGATGAGACCGGCTGGGCTTCCCACTTTGGCGATTTAACCGGAATAGAAGGAATTAAACCTTCCCGGCGCCTGGAGCTGCTCCCTTATCTGGCCAGCGACGGTAATTTTCAGGGAAAAGTTGAGCCCGGAGATCCCTTTAATGACGGCAGCGAAATCTCCGGTCGTCTGGGAGGGGACCTCAAGATGGGACTGGGACCCAATCTGACTCTAGACGCCACTTTTAATCCGGACTTCGGCCAGGTGGAAGCAGACCCGGCGGTGGTGAACTTGACCGCCTATGAAACTTTTTTCCAAGAAAAAAGGCCATTTTTCATCGAGGGGAATCAGCTCTTTGAAGCCTCAGGCCCTACCTATTTTTATTCCCGCAGAATCGGAGCCCCTCCGCACGGGAGTGCGCAAGGCAATTTTGTGGATGCTCCGGGCAACAGCACTATTTTAGGTGCGGCCAAAATTACGGGTAGGCTAAAATCTGGTCTTTCTATTGGAACATTGGCAGCTTTGACCGGAAATGAGTATGCCAAGACCTACGACAGTGTAGCTTTCGGTAAGACTAAGGTGGAGCCGGCAACCGGCTATGGAGTGGTCCGGCTGCAGAAGGAGTTTGGACCCAATTCCTCTACCGCCGGAATTATCTTAACCGGAGTACGCCGCTTTTTTGCAGATGGAGATGCCAATCTAACGAATATTCTAAGAAAAAGGGCTTACACCGGCGGGGGGGACTGGAACCTGCGCTTCAAAGGAGGAGCCTATGAATTAAGCGGCCATGCCGGCTTCAGCTTTATACAAGGAGATAAGGAGGCCATACTGCGAACTCAGACCTCCAGCACTCATTACTATCAGAGGCCCGACGCAGGACATGTAGAGTTAGACTCTAACCGTACTACCCTGGTTGGCTACACCTCTTCTTTAAAAATCAACAAAAACAGCGGCAAACACTGGCTGTGGGGGGCTGGATTTTGGGCCGAATCACCCGGCTTCGACCTCAATGATGCCGGCATCTTAAGCTCGGCTGACGACATCGATTCCTGGGGAAACTTACGCTATCGGGAGACCAATCCCGGGAAATTATTCCGGCAGTACGCCTTGGGGTTAAACTTGAACAACGGCTACAATTTCGGCGGAGTGCGGAAATTTACCAACGCAAGCCTGGAAGGTGAACTGACCTGGAAAAATTACTGGTTTACTTACTTGGGATTTGGACTGCAGGGCAGAGCCTTGAGTGACGACCTGTCCCGGGGAGGACCCTTAGTGGGAACCCCCTCCGGCTGGTGGGCCGGCTTTAATCTGTATAACAATTTTTCTGCCGCTACCCGTTATGGCGGAGAATTTTTTACTTCCGGGACTGAATTCGGCGCCTGGGATTACAATATTGGTTTTAAATTTTCCACCCGCTTAGGAAAGAGGTTAGAATTCTCAGCTAACCCTTATTATTTTAGGGGAGTTTACAACCGGCAGTATATCACCACCATAGACAGCGGCAGCCCCGCCACCTTTGACAAACGCTACATCTTTTCCTTTATTGACCGGAGTACCCTTTCAACCCAAATTCGTTTAAGCTATTTCTTTACCCCGGATTTGAGCCTGGAGCTGTATGCGGAACCATTTTCCTCCAGCGGACACTACTATGATTTTGGCGAGCTTAAAAAAGCAGGAGGCCGGGAGCTACGCAGGTATGGAGAAGATGGGACTACCCTTACCAAGAATCCGAATGGCTCTTACACTGTGACGGATGGCTCAGATACTTTCACCTTCAGCAACGGCGACTTTGGCTATCTCTCTTTCCGGAGTAACTTGGTCCTGCGCTGGGAATTCAGGCCGGGGAGCACTTTGTATTTGGTCTGGCAGCAGAACCGCTCCGGTGACAGAGATCCAGGCAGATTGGTCAGGCTCAGCTCACTCTGGCACTCGTTAGAGGCAACCGGCGATAATTTTCTGGCGATTAAGATAAGCTACTGGTTACCAGTTTCGTAAGTATCCCAATACAAATCAAAGACTAGCCTCTTAGAAAGAGCCCAGCTTTTGACCAAGCAGACTCTCTATGTCCTATTTAAGAGCTAAATATCCAGGTAGCGGGAGGCAGCATGTTTCAGTTGGGACCGGAGGCCAGCAGTTGCCCGGTTCGACGCCGTAGCAATTAGTTGCCAGCCGGTCCTTGTCAAACACATAGTTAATCAGATGCATCAGATCTGTCAAAGTGACAGGCGATGTACCGTTTATTTCACCTCGGCACAGCGGGTCGGGAGTCCAGCAGTTGCCCGGGTCAACACCCAAACAGCCAGTGGCTGGACGGTCCTTGTCAAAAACATAGTTAGTGAGGTGAATTATATCGGCCAAGGTGACAGCGTTATCGGCGTTAAGATCTCCTGGAATTGCCACACAAATCTGTAAGCCATGAGAATTCAGAATATCAGTAAAATGGCCTGCGATTGGATACCCTCGTGCTTCCCAGCCATCGATGAACTCATGAAAGTCCCAGCAATGGTTGCGATTGGGATCTGCTGGGGCAGGGTCGTAGTTCCAAAACACATCCCAGATAGCTGAAATCCCCCTCCATGCGTCGCTTGAATTGTAATCATTGTTATGCCCATAAAGTTGCCCGAACTGATAGTAATTTCCGTCATTTACAGCATCAAAAAGGTCCCAGAGAGCTTCAGCAATTGAACCTTCAACGTGGTAAGCAAAGTAAACCGGCGTGGGATGAGAAGGCGAAGTCTGTATCAGGTTATTGAATTGAGAGCTGTCGATATAAGGTGCGTCTGGCTGCGGTAATTCCATATCTATTTTCCAAACTTCAATGTTAGTATTATTTCTGTCTGTTATTTGAGCGCTCCCCAAGATGGCGCCAGGAAAAAAATCAGCCCACCCCTCCGAATACGCCACTCTCCTCGGTATTTGATTCGGCATCTTAGGGGGTATATGGTACATATGAGGACCCAGCGAGCTGTCTGGTATTTCCGCATATTCTCTCATAATGAAGTGACTATATTCATGCAGTACAATACTAGCATCCCACTCATCCCTAGCCGAGCCCAGCTGGTCGGCTGACCTCCCTTCCACTATTATTATCGGGATTCCATTAACAAAACAACCAAAATCAATTAACGTAGTGACAGAATTATCTAAAGGGTCCCAGTAGACGTAGCAAAAACGCGGGTATGCAAAGACCGTCACTTGCCAAACGTACAGATAGCCAAGCCTGATGTCATTTACAATTTCATAGGCCCCGGAAACATCCAGCTCGGGGAAGGTCGTAAAACTCAGAGGCACCGTATAATTTCCTGTAATTTCGTATAGATAAAAGCCATTGCCCTCGGAACGCAGGGTTTCATTACAGTCATAATGCCCGTCACTTGTGCAAACTACTCCGGCCTGATTCCATGGAAAAACATAAACATCTATATACTGGTGGTTAGTATAAAAGCTAAACTGACCGGAGGAATCGGTTTTAGTTGAAAAGTCGAGGTGTGGAACCCCAAGTGAATCGTAGTATAAAACATCTATTTCTGCGTCTTTAATGGTTCGGTAAACTCCAAGATTAGTTAAATATCGAAGGTGCCTGATATCAAGTAGGGAGGGCCACTCGGTTCAGATTTGGTTTCCCCTACCGAATTAGAGCTAGTGCCGTTAGGTTTTTTCTGTCGGGGGTAATTTTCACGTTCTCTGATTAAGGAATCAAGGGGGCGCCCTATCCTCTTTGGTCCAACTTTCATCCCATCTATCTCGTACCAAGTTGTCTCAGGCTGCCCAGCCGCGGTTCCCTTTACGTTAATCAAGGCTGAACAACTATTGCGATAATAGTAAACTTTTCTTGGAAATATGCCGGGTATTTCACCTCTCTCCTTCAAGACTGGGCTGGCATCAATTACTTCTTGCTCCCTGCGTTCAAGCTCCTTTATCTCTTCATCTGTAAAAATTTTGGATAAAGAGGATCTCACACCAGCACCCAGTACAAGTTTTCCCGCTTTAATTGGCTTCAAGACTGCAGAGAAAGAGTATTCTCTATCCTTTTCCAGAAACCCCGACCAAATAGTGTCACCGGAGACAAATACTAAACCCGAATCAAAAACTATGACTGCCTCGTCCGGGTATTTCTTCTCATGTGGCACATCCTGCAAAGGTGTAAAGGTAAACGTAACCTTGTTCTCTATCCCTACTTCCCAGTTTCCATCATGCTGGATAGACATCTCCATCTTCAGTGATGGAATTGAGGGCTTAGTTGCCTCTGAATTAGAGAAAAGTAGGCCCATTGAGCAGACTATACAGATTTTAATAATCTTCATAACTCCCTCCCAGTATTAAACTTTATACTTTTCAATCTACCTTCGTTCCCAAACCCTATTCAATTTTGCAGTTCAGGTTCTGATTTGTCAAGTGTTTTCTTGTTGTGTAATGACAGCTTATTTAACACAATCAGCGAGCTTTACTAAAATGTCCCGGTCGGGCCACCCCCTCCCTCTTGGGGGATCGAGACAAGACCAAAACCCAAAGTAGGATTTGATAATTCCGGAACTAAGCTTATATTATGCATTTAAAATTAACCAGTTATGGAACAGCCGGACCGTCTACAGCAAGAAGTCCAGAACCTCCGCTTAGCAGTCGAGGAGCTCTCTTTATTGAACGAGATAGCGGTGGCCATTGGCTCTCAGACTGAAGTGAGCACCATAACCGACTTAATCGTCTCCAAGTGCAACCACAAGATAAAAGCCGAACAGGGCTGCATCTTATTGCTCAGTGGAGATGAGGCTTCTCCTTTCAAGACTTACGTCAGAAAAATAGAGAGTTCCAGCAAACTGATACCCATTCACTTGAGCACTACCTTGATGGGCTGGATGCTAAAAAACCAGAGCCCCTTGATCATCAATGACCTGCAGGCTGACAGCTGCTTTCAGAATCTGGCTCTGAAGACCGATTTCAAATCTCTTTTGATGGTTCCCTTGAAACACCGCAATAAGCTGACCGGTCTATTCTGCGTCTTCAACAAAGAGGAAGAATTCAACCAGAATGACCAGAGGCTACTTTCGATTGTGGCGGCCCAGTCGGCCCAGATTATTGAGAATGCCAGACTGCGCGAAGAAGAAAAAAAATTACAGAAGATTGAAAAGGAGCTTTTGATTGCCAGAGAAATTCAGCAGGGGCTTTTGCCCAAACAGATGCCTCAGGTTTCCGGGTTTGACATCTATGGATATTCGCTTCCTACCCAGCAAGTGGGGGGAGATTATTTTGATTTCTTAACCTTGCCAGACGGAAAATTAGGCATTGGCATCGCCGATGTATCCGGAAAAGGGACCCCGGCAGCACTCTTGATGGCTAACTTACAGGCAGCTTTGCGCAGCCAGGCTCTGACCAACTGCGCTCCTTCGGTGGGGGTCGCCAATGCCAATCGCCTGCTCTGCCAGAGTGTGGAAAAAGGGAAATTTGCCACTTTGGTCTATGGCTGTCTGAATCCTGCTGAGAAAAAATTTGCTTACGTGAATGCCGGGCATAATCCTCCGTTTGTATTTTCAGGCTCAGAAGTTGTCACCCTGGACAAAGGTGGCCTTCTTTTGGGCATGTTAGAAGACGCAGCTTACGAGCAGGGAGAAGTTTCCCTAAAATCCGGCGACCTTCTGGTGATGTACACCGATGGTGTCACCGAAGCCATCAATGAGACTGAGGCTCAGTTTGAAGATGAACGCTTAATCAGAGTGGTGAGGGAAAATATCCCCAAGCCGGCCAAGCAGATTGCCGAGCTAATCATCAAAGAGGTAAAAGCCTTCCAGGGGCTGCAGCCCCAGAGCGATGACATCACCTTGGTGATTGTCAAAGTTCTATGATTAAGTTTTTGCTGGCGGCTTTGCTCTGCCTGGTATGGGGCTCCACCTGGCTGGGGATTAAGATTGGTCTGGAAGATTCCCCCCCGTTTTTGTCAGCCGGTTTTAGATTTGTCATATCCTGCGCAGTTTTATTTGCCTTAATCCGCTGCAAAAAGCTACCTTTGGCGACCAGTTTCAAAAACTGGAAGAATATCATCATCCCCGGACTCTTTGCTTACTTTTTTTCCTACGGTTTGGTCTATTGGGGGGAGCAGCACATCAATTCCGGTCTGGCGGCAGTGTTATTTTCCACACTCCCTTTCTGGGTAGCCATCTTTGCCCATTTACTCTTGCCCAATGAAAAACTCAACTATGTCAAATTAGCCAGTTTGATAATTGGTTTCTCCGGTATTCTTTTGATCTTCTGGGATAACCTCAGAATCTCTTCTTCCGGTCAGACGGTTTTGGGAATGTTAGCTCTGTTAGGAAGCGGGGCCAGCGCCGCTTATGCCGGAGTCAGGACTAAAAGAGATTTATATCATGTCGACCCGATAGTAATTGCGGCTCAGCAAATGTTAGGGGGAATGGTGTTGCTCTTGCTGGCGGGATTTGTGGTGGAAGACATTCACACTTTCAAGATTACTCAGAAATCAATCGGGGCACTCCTTTATTTAGCTATCTTCGGTTCGGCCTTAGCCTTCTCTGTCTATTTTTATCTTTTGAAGACGACCGATGCCACCAAGCTCTCCTTGATTGCCTTTGTCACCCCGATTGTGGCGCTGATTTTGGGCTGGCTGATTATGGACGAGAAGATAACTCCTCATCTGCTCTTGGGGGCTGGCTTAGTTATAGCAGGAATTGTTCTTTTGGTCTTCTGGGGAAGAGCTGAAATACCCTTGGAAGACTAAGGCAAAAGAGAGCAGCATGCTCCGGAAGGAATCGGCTCCCAGGGACCGCCTGATTTGCCTAAGACATAATTGACTCCCCGTAGTAGATCCGCCAAACTCACCCGGCCGTCCCCATTCCAATCTCCCCGGCAGAGCAGACCGGAAAGCCAGCACAAATAAGAATTGGTGCTACAGTAAGGATAATTGGGCTTCTGAAAAATATAATTCACTAACGCCACCACGTCAGTAAGGCCGAGTTTGCCGTCAGAATCAGCGTCCCCGGCCTGAGGACTGGTCGGAGAGCAGAGAGAATACTTGATGGTCACCATATCATAAGAGGTCAGAGTCCCCTGGTTGAATCCCGTGACATAGAGATTTCCCTTGTTATCAACTGCCAGGGCAGTAGGCTTATCGGTTCCGCCCCCGTCGAAAATCTTTGACCATTGCTCCTGCCCTAAAGGAGAATACTTGATTGTGGCGATATCATAAGAAGCCTGCCCCAGCCTGGTATATCTGCTGCCGGCCACATAGAGATTGCCGCTGGAATCAACCGCTAGGGCAGATGGAAAATCACCGCCCCTGGAAGGGCCGTTATAGCGCATAACCCACTGCTGGTTTCCGCTGGGGTCATATTTCAGAGTGGCGAAGTCGTAGGAAGTGCCAATTCCCCAGCTGGGGCCGGTGACCAAGATATTGCCACTGCCGTCAACTTTCAAAGCACTGGCAAAGGAATGATTGCTGCTGTAACCTTGATAGTTCTTAGTCCAGATTAAGTTGCCGTTGGAATCGTATTTGACCGTAAGAAACCTGTAGTAAGAATTGCCTCCCCAGATTGAAGTTCTGCCAACCACGTAGAGATTGCTACTCGCATCCAGAGCCAGACCAGAAGCGATATCAGCATCCTTACCGCCATTATATCTTCTGAGCCAGATCAGATTGCCGTTGGAATCATACTTAAGAGTGCCCATGTCCCAGGAGTTCCCTCCCCAGCTGGAGCCGGTTATGTACGTATAGCCGGCTGGGTCCAAAATCAAGGCGGCGGCATAGTCGGCGTTCTTAACCGGGCCATCATAGCGCCTGACCCAGATCAGATTTCCGCTTGGGCCATATTTAGCGATAGCATAATCCTCAGCGGTTCCTGCTCCAAAGCTGATTCCGGTGACATAGACGTTACCGTTAAGATCCACGGCCAGACTTGAGGCTGAGTCATTACTATTTCCGGTTCCGTTGTAGCGGTTCACCCACAGAAAAGCACCGGCGGGGGAATACTTGAGGGTGAGAAAATCGGTTCCGGATACCAGGGTCGTACTGTAACCAGTGACATAGATATAGCCATTTTTGTCAATGGCCAAAGTGGCGGGCCGGTCGGCTAAATTGTCCGGACCGTTGTAACGTCTTTCCCAGATTAAGTTCCCGGCAGGAGAATACTTAAGGGTCAAAATATCCTTGCCGGTCCCCAAACCCTCACTGAAGCCGGCCACATAAACGTTGCCGGTGTCATCTATAGCCAGAGCAACCGGAATATCCTCGCCGGAAGCTAAGCCATTGTATCTGGCTAGCCAGGCCTGGTTGACCTCCTGGCCGGATAAGGAAGAAAAAGAAAGTAAAAGGGAAAAGAGGATCAGATTCTTGAACTTATACATGAGCACCATCCTTCCTTGAGTCTTGATATAACTCATTCCCGCCCCAGGGGAATGAGCTGCTCACACAAACTTCCTTAAATTACTTTTAAATTTAAACGCAGGAATGGGGGAGAGTGTTTTACAGAAAATAGATTAAAACCAAAAAAAATTGTGCGGAGTTGTCGGCGGTCTCCGGCTTAGGATTATTTGAGCAAGGTCATTTTATTGGAGAACTCCGCGTGTCCAACCTTTAATCTATAAAAATAAACTCCGGCTGAAACGATTTCCCCTTTGGAATTCTTGCCATCCCATTTGACTGAGTGGAAGCCCGGGTCCCGGACACCATCTATTAAGGTGGTAACCTTCTGACCGCGGGAATTAAAAATCTCCAATTTGACCGGCTGCCGCTGATGTAGATAAAATTTAATATTCGTGCTCAGGTTAAAAGGATTGGGATAATTCTGGAAAAGCTGGGGGAATTCCGGTAGAACTTGGTTTTGTTCCCCATCCTGAACACCCACTGTCCCGGCTGGATAGGAAAAACCATAACTGACAATTTCCTGATTCAGATAATTTCTGCCGCTCCAGTCGACTCGGATAGAATCGCCAGTATCGTTAAAGGTCATCAAACCAAACTGCCCTCCGCCGGGAAAAGTGCCTTCGCTGTAAGGCCCACCTTTAACAGAACCGTTTTGGTCTAAGGCAGCGGCCTGCATGACCGGGAATCCCGCTCCGCCGCCGGTAGCGTAGCCACTATTAGTTCCATCATCAATGGCTAACATGTGAGCATCTCCGGAAATCATGCAGAGATTTTTGATGTCATTATCTTTGATAAAATTGGCTAACTCCCGGCGTTCATTGGTATAGGCGTACCAGCCGTCATCTCCTGTTAATCCAATCCAGGGCAAAGAATTAACCCATACAATCAGCGGATATTTTGATTTGGCGTCCAAAAGCTCCTGCTTGAACCAGGCCTTCTGAGTCGTCCCCAGCACGGTCTTGCTCGAGTCATCCGGGGAACTATTGGGACTACGGGCAGAGCGATTGTCGCAGACAATGAAGCGCACCCGGCCTGCCGTGAAGGCATAATTGATGGAGATGTCACCAGAGCCGAAGGCTAAGGGAAAATGGGGCACGTACTCTTGATAAGTTAACCGAGAGGCTAATCTGCCCGGGGCAGTGGAATCAGAGTTGTTGGGACCAAAGTCATGGTCATCCCAGATGTAGATAAAGGGAACCTCCCGGTAAAGCCGGGACTGATTGGGTGAAGCTAAGACAGTTTCATAGGCTTGCCGGAAAACATTTGGGTCATTGACTGCAATATTTTGATAGTGAAAGTCGCCTAAATGAAAAAAGAAAAGGGGATTCAGCGAGCGGATAGTCTCAAAGACCGCATGATTGGAGCCGGTCAGGGCACAGGAGGCGAAGGCAAAAGCAAAAGAGCCTGAATCCTGGGGAAAAGTCTGGAATTTGCCGACTAAAGAGGTATCCAGCTGGCCATTTACTTCTATGGCATAGAAATACGGCTGCGAGGGGGCTAAGCCGGTAATTTCAAAAGAGACCACCCGGTTATTAGAGTCAGTCAGGGCAGTGTCAAAGCTCGAATAGACTGGAGAAGCAAAATCGGGTTGGCCGCTCACCGCCAATCTGGCCACGGCGCTGTCCTGAATCAACTTGGCCTTCACCCTAACTGAGGAGTGAGTAATCCCTCCGGACCACAGAAACTGTACCCGTGAGTTGCTGTATGACAATTCCGCATCCCAGACTAAATCGCTGCTGGTCGGGGCGGTCTGGTGGACTTCGACTGTTAGAAGATTGTTGCCCTGATACAATAAATGGGCAAAACTGGAAATATCTATAGGCTCATAGGCACCGCCTTCATGAGAAGCAGCTGTGGTAGAGCAAGCAATCGGGCCGACCGGCATAGACCTTCGCACAATTTCCTGCCCATTCAGATAGGCTACAAAGCCGTCGTCAAAGTTGGCTGACAAAATCAGCCCGGTTATTTGAGAGGGGTCTGAGTCGAGCTGAAAGGAGTGTCTGAAGCAGGTGGTGATGTATTTATTGGTTGAATCCGGGCCGTACGGCACCGGAGTGTTGATATAAGTTTCTCCGAATCCGAGAATCCCCGGCCCGGAAGACCAGCTGCCGTCATCGTAACTTGGCTTTTTCCAGGTGGAATCAGGGTAGAGGCTGTCGGCGAAAAATTTCCAAGTCGACAGTTTGGGAATGAGGATGCTGGCTGCTGCAGTCTGGCTAACGGTAAGAAAAATCAGTAGCAGCATCCAGCCGGTCAAAACAGAGGTTCTTTTTCTAGTCACTGGACTTTTCGCTGTCATTGCCAGATGGCTCAGCATCTTCTTAATGCCTGATTAATTTAAGCAATGCTGCCGATTTCTCCAATTGAGATTTGACATTAAGTGAATAACTTTAAATCTTAAAGTACAAATTGATGTGAATACTCCTTAAGACTTAAAGCCGAATTTGAAAGCTTACTTCAGGCAACTACATCTCTTAGCTCAACAATCTGGAATTCAGACTGTTTATCAGGATGTTTTTGGCAAAAGGAGGCAGGCTGCTCCAGATAGTATTTTGAAGGTCTTAAAAGGGTTGGGGGCTCCTTTAGAGACTGAAGCTGATGTTCCGAAAGCGCTGGAAGAGAGTCAACTCAGAAGCTGGCACAGGGTGGTTCGACCGGCCGCAGTGGCCTGGGAAGGAAGGCTGGCTCAAATTGAGATACGGTTACCTGCAAGTAAATCGAGCAGTCTCTTACACTGTCGTCTCCGTTTAGAACAAGGTGAGACCAAAGAATGGAGAGTCTCGTTATTAGAGTTGCCAAAAGTTCAAAAGACAAGAGTGGGGAGAACTGATTTTGTAGTCAGGTCACTTAAGCTGCCCACTCGCCTTCCATTTGGTTATCACAAGTTAATGCTGAGAATAAGAAAACAAGATTTTGAAACTTTAATTATTTCAGCTCCGCAGAAGGCTTACTCAATTGAAGGCCGGAAAAAACAGTGGGGAGTATTCATTCCCCTGTATGCTTTACATTCCAAAGATAGCTGGGGGAATGGAGATTTTTCTGATCTGAGGAGGTTGAGTGAGTGGGTCAGCTCTTTAGGTGGAGATGTTGCCGCGACTCTGCCTCTCTATGCCGCTTATTTGGACAATCCTTTCGAATACAGTCCTTATCTGCCAGTCAGTAAGCTTTTCTGGAATGAATTTTATCTGAATATTGGACAAATACCGGAATTCAAGACCTGCCAGAAGGCTCAGAGGTTGCTGTCAGTCAGTCAGAAAAGCATCGAAGCTTTGAAGAGTCCATCGCTAGTTGAGTACAGAAAAGGAATGACCTTAAAACGAAACATTTTAGAGAGACTAGTCAGAGATTTCCTCTCTCAGAATATCGCAAGCCAAAGAGGTTTTTGGCAGTTCGTGGAATCAAATCACGAAGTTGAAAGCTATGCCAGGTTTCGGGCTGCTCTGGAAAAACAAGGGAAGCCCTGGTGTGAGTGGCCGGAGAGATTGAGGGAAGGACGGTCAGAATCTGGAGATTATAACCAGGAAAACCAGAGCTATCACCTCTATGTCCAATGGCAGGCTCAGCGACAGTTAAAAGAGTTAGCTGAAGCAGGACGTAAATCCGGCACAGGGCTATATTTAGATTTTCCTTTAGGAGTTCATCCTTACGGCTATGACGTCTGGCGGTACCAGGAACAATTTGTCCAAAAAGTCAGCGTGGGTGCGCCACCGGACGTTTTTTTCACTAAAGGACAAAATTGGCAATTCCCTCCACTTCATCCGGAAAAAATCGGTTCAGACCAATATCGCTATTTCAGAGCTTGTCTGCAGAACGCCCTGCAATTTGCTTCCTATTTAAGGATTGACCATGTAATGGGATTGCACCGGCAGTTCTGGATTCCGCAAGGGATGAGTCCGGAAGAGGGAATTTATGTCTCTTATCCGGCGGAGGAACTATATGCAATTCTCTGCTTAGAATCACTTCGACATAAGACCATGATTGTAGGAGAAGACTTAGGCACGGTGCCAGCTTATGTGCGCTCGGCCATGAAGAGGCACAACTTTCTGAGAATGTCGGTAGCAGAATTTGAAAATTGGACCGGGGCCGAAAGAAACAAGGCTCTGCCCAAGAATGTGGCCGCCAGTTTGAATACCCATGATATGCCTACTTTTGCTGCTTTCTGGAATGGGATGGATATAAAGGAAAGAAAAGAGATGGGGCTGCTATCGAGTCAAGCTGGAAACGATGAGTGGCGACAGAGGTTGACCTTTAAGCAGAATTTAGTTAAGTTTCTTAAAAAGAAAGGCTGGCTGAAAGGAGAAGCTTCTATCCGTGATATTCTGAGAGCTGTGCTAAAGTTTCTGGCCGCCGGCCCGGCCAGACTCGTATTAATAAATTTAGAAGACCTCTGGCTGGAGACCAGGCCTCAGAATACCCCTGGAACCGGAAAAGAAAGACCCAACTGGAAAAGAAAGGCTCGCTACAACTTAGAAATCTTTACCAGAAGGCCCGGAGTGATGGGAATTCTCAAAACAGTCGATAGCCTAAGAAAGGGAAATGGCAAAGCTAAAAATAAATAAAACAGAAAAAAGATTACTCCGAGTGGAAAATCACTGGTGAGTTACGACGTCAGCCTGTTAAGTGAGGAGGACCTCCATCTTTTTAATGAAGGGACTCATTATCGTTTGTATCAGAAGTTAGGTGCCCATGATGCCAAGATTGGAGACCAAGCTGGAACTTATTTTGCAGTCTGGGCTCCGGATGCCGAGAAAGTTTTTGTCATGGGAGATTTTAATGGCTGGAATCACAAGAGCCATCCCCTGCGGCCTAAAGGGAGTTCGGGTATCTGGGAAGGGTTTATTCCTGGCTTAGGGAAGGGGAGCGTTTACAAGTATTACATCGTATCTCGCTACCAGGGTTATAAAGTGGAAAAGGCTGATCCCTTTGCTATCTTTTCAGAAATTTCGCCAAAAACTGCCTCCATCGTCTGGGATTTAGATTATGCCTGGCAGGACCAGGAATGGATGAAATTCAGGGCCAAGCGTAACTCTTTGGACGCTCCAATTTCTATTTATGAAGTACACCTGGGCTCCTGGATGAGAAAGCCTGAGGAGGGGAATCGCTTTTTGACCTATAGGGAGATTGCACCAGAACTGGCAGAGTACGTCAAGAAAATGGGATTCACTCACGTGGAGTTCTTGCCGCTCATGGAGCACCCCTTTTACGGCTCCTGGGGATATCAGTCCACCGGCTATTTCGCCCCCACCAGCCGCTATGGCAGGCCGCAAGATTTGATGTATCTGATAGATTACTTACACCAACATGGTATTGGCGTAATCTTGGACTGGGTCCCCTCCCATTTTCCGACTGACCAGCACGCCTTGGGCTTCTTTGACGGCACTCATTTATACGAGCATGCCGATATGCGCAAAGGGCTGCATCCGGACTGGAACAGCTACATTTTCAATTACGGCCGCAATGAAGTGCAATGTTTTCTTCTGAGCAGCGCACTCTTCTGGCTGGACAAATACCATGCCGATGGCCTGCGCATCGATGCGGTGGCCTCCATGCTCTATTTAGATTACTCCCGCCAAGAAGGGGAGTGGATTCCCAATAAATATGGAAGTAATGAAAATCTCGAAGCCATAGCCTTCTTGCGAAAACTCAATCAAGAAATCTACAGAAATTATTCAGACGTCCAAACCATCGCCGAAGAGTCTACAGCCTGGTCCATGGTCTCCAGACCTACCTATGTTGGTGGCTTAGGTTTTGGCCTGAAATGGGACATGGGGTGGATGCATGACACTCTGCTTTATATGGGTAAGGAGCCGGTCCACCGCAAATATCATCACAATAATCTCACTTTCCGGATGATTTATTCCTTTTTTGAGAACTTTGTCTTGCCACTCTCTCACGATGAGGTGGTGCATGGCAAAGGTTCGCTCTTGGGCAAAATGCCGGGGGATGACTGGCAGAAATTTGCCAACTTACGGCTGCTCTATGCTTACATGTACGCTCAGCCGGGCAAGAAACTTCTGTTTATGGGGGGAGAATTGGCCCAGTGGAACGAGTGGTATCACGAGCAGAGCTTAGACTGGGACCTTCTGCAGTATGACCGGCACCAGCAGATTCAAAAGCTGGTGCAGGATTTGAATCAAATTTATCGAGACGAGTCGGCCCTGCACGAGTTGGATGTCAATCCGCACGGCTTTGAATGGATTGACTGCAACGACTCGGAGAGCAGCACTTTGAGTTTTTTGCGGAGAGGAAAGTCACCGGATGATTTAATCCTGGCACTCTTCAATTTTACTCCGGTTCCGAGACAAAACTATCTGGTAGGAGTTCCCAGAAGCGGTTTCTGGCAGGAAATTCTCAATACTGATTCCTCTCATTACGGTGGAGGCGGAATGGGAAATTTAGGAGGGGTGGAAGCAATCACTCAACCAATGCATGGCCGACCCTTTTCACTAAATCTGACTTTGCCTCCCTTAGCTGCGGTATATTTCAAGAGTCCTGGCAATCAGCCCTGATTGGCTGGCGGCTGATATGTCTGGCCAGATTCTCATTTCAACTTTTTGACCAGGTAATGGAAAAATACGTCTGCATTCACGGCCACTTTTACCAACCCCCTCGGGAGAATCCCTGGCTGGAAGCGGTGGAAATTGAAGAATCGGCCCATCCCTATCACGACTGGAATGAAAAAATCACCGCCGAATGCTATGCCCCCAATTCTCTATCTCGAATCTTAGATGAAAAAGGAAGGATTGCCAAGATTACCAATAACTATGCCAAAATCAGCTTCGATTTCGGCCCCACTCTTTTGTCCTGGCTGAAAGAGAGTGCCACGGATGTATATCAGCATATCCTAGAAGCTGACCAACAGAGCCAGAATGCTTTCTCCGGCCATGGTTCGGCCTTGGCTCAAGCCTATAATCATTTGATAATGCCTCTGGCTAGTAAGCAGGACAAATACACTCAAGTTTTCTGGGGAATCAGAGATTTTCGATTCCATTTCAAAAGAGAGCCGGAAGGGATGTGGCTGCCAGAGACCGCGGTGGATTTAGAAACTCTGGATATAATGGCTGAATTAGGAATAAAGTTTACAATTTTGGCGCCCCATCAGATTAAGAGAGTCAGAAAAATCGGACAAAGAGTTTGGGAGGACATAAGCGGGGATCAAACAGATACTACCAGAACATATCTATTACAGCTTCCTTCGGGCCGGAAAATCAGTCTCTTCATCTATAATGCTGCTGTTTCTAAATCAGTCGCCTTTGAGCGTCTCCTGGAAAGTGGGGTAAACTTTAAGAATTCTCTGGTAGAGGCATTTTCAAAAATTATATCCGAGCCGCAATTGGTGCATATAGCTACGGATGGGGAAACTTATGGCCACCATCACCGCTTTGGGGATATGGCCTTGGCTTTCGCCTTAGATTATATCGAGTCTAATAAACTGGCAAAGATTACAAATTATGGAGAGCATCTGGAAAAACATCCTCCAACGCATGAAGTTGAAATTTTGGAGAATACCTCCTGGAGTTGTGCCCATGGCATAGAGAGATGGAGAAAGGACTGCGGCTGTAATACCGGAGCGCATCCGGGCTGGAATCAGGCCTGGCGGACACCTTTAAGAGAGGCTCTGGACTGGCTGAGAGATGGTTTAATTAAAGTTTATGAGAGAGAAGCCTCAAAATTGTTTCAGAATCCCTGGGAAGCCCGGAATGATTACATCCAGGTCATCTTATATCGCTCATCTGAAAATACTAGCCAATTTCTGGCAAAGCATTCTCTCCGACAATTAAGTCAGGCTGAAAAAATAACTGCGCTCAAACTCTTGGAAATGCAGCGACATGCGATGTTTATGTACACCAGCTGCGGCTGGTTCTTTGATGACATCTCCGGAATCGAAGCGGCGCAGAATTTGCGCTATGCAGCCCGGGCAATTCAGTTAGCAGAAGAATTATCAGAGCAAACTATTGAGCTTGAATTTGTCAGAAGATTAAAGAAAACCAAGAGTAATCTCCCTGGCTACCAGGACGGAGCTCATCTCTATCAGAAGAAAGTCAAGCCGGCCATGATTGGTATCAGAGAAATAGGAGCATACTGCTCTATCAGTTCGCTTCTTGAGAATCATCCAAATCAGGAGCGAGTGTACTGTTACTCCGTAAAACAGGAAGACTTTCAGCTTTTGCAAAAAGAAAACTCGAGATTGGCTTTGGGAAAGTTCAGAATCACTTCTGAAGTTACTAAAGAATCGGCCCAGATGATATTCGGGGTTGCACAGCCGGGGAATTATGATATCCAGGCAGGAATCAAAGAGCTTGAGGCAGAACAAGTTTACCAGACTTTTAAACAGGAGATGACTTGCACCTTTTCAAAGAATGATTTCCAAGCAGTAGCCCGAGTCCTGGAGAGAAATTTCGGCTCGAAGAATTACCGGCTCGAATCTCTTTTCCCGGAGGCTCAGCATAAAATTATGAGCCGGCTTTTGGATGTGGCTGTTAAAGAAATCGAAGATGTTTATCGGCAACTTTATCAAAAGAACTCCCCTCTGTTGCAACTGCTGGCGCAGGCCGGCCACCCAATTCCAGAGATTTTGAAAGCCACAATGAAACAGGCGCTCTCTTCCGAGATTGGGAACCAATTGGCTGAAAAGAGCCTGGAGCCTGAAAATCTCAAGACTCTATTAGAAGAGGCTAACTCCGACTCAATCGAGCTGGAGTGGCCAAATCTGACTCAGCAAATGCAGCAGGCGATTGAACGAATGCTGACGAAGTTACAGACTCAGCCGGGTGATTTAAGCACTCTTCAAAAAACCCTAACCCTGGTCGAGCTATCTGACCTTTTGCCAGAGCCGGGGAACTTCTGGAATGCTCAGAATATCTTCTATGAGATTCTGCGCCAGAGTCATCAGGAGAAAAAGCAGAAAGCTCAAAGAGGGGATACCTCCGCAATTGAGTGGACAAAAAGCTTCAGAAAGTTAGGGGATGCGCTGTCAGTCAAGGTCGATTGAGACTTAATCCTCTTGGCGTAGAGCAAAGAGTCTTATTGACAAGGCCTTGTGAGTGCATTTAATTATAATTTTTTGGCTGGATGAAAGTCAGAGTATTCCGAAAATAGAGATATAGAGGCATGCCAGAATTAAGAAAAGACCCGATTGTTGACCGCTGGGTGATAATCTCCACCGAAAGGGGGAAAAGACCCAAAGATTATCCCCCTTTGCCCCCCAAGCAGAGCCAGGAGAAATGCCCTTTTTGCCCGGGGAGGGAAAACCTGACCCCTCCGGAGATTTTTGCCTTTCGGCCCAACGGGAGCTATCCCAATACACCCGGCTGGACCGTGAGAGTAGTCTCCAACAAATATCCCGCCTTAAAAATTGAGGGGAGCCTGGACCGGGAAGGGGTGGGGATGTTCGACCGCATGAGCGGTGTGGGTGCCCATGAGGTGATTATCGAGACGCCGAACCACCACTTAGAGCTGGCCGATTTGAGCTACCAGGAAGTGGAGGATGTGCTCTGGGTCTTTGTGGGAAGGTCGATCGACTTAAAACAGGATAAGCGTTTTCGCTATGTTCTTATTTTTAAGAATCAAGGAGAAGCGGCCGGAGCTTCGCTGGAACATACTCACAGTCAATTGATTGTCACCCCCATTATTCCCTTACAGGTACAGAATGAACTCAGAGGCTCTAAAGATTATTTTAGTCATAAGGAGCGCTGTATTTTCTGCGATGCCGTTAGGCAGGACCTGAAGGAAGGGGATAGGGTAGTGATGCAAAACGATCTTTTTGTCACCTTAGAGCCTTACGCCCCCTGCTTCCCGTTTGAGACCTGGATTCTGCCTAAATTTCACGCCTCCTCTTTTGACACACTAAAGAAGGATGGGGTAAAGGCCTTGGCTCACATTTTGAAAGATACCTTTTTATGCCTGAATAAGGCCTTAAATCTGCCACCCTATAATTTTATCATCCATACCGCCCCCCTCCAAAATAACTGTGAAGAGTTCTATCACTGGCATTTTGAAATCGCCCCCCGGCTGACCAGGGTGGCCGGCTTCGAATGGGGCTCAGGATTTTTCATCAATCCGGTTTCTCCCGAGGAAGCTGCTCAGGTTTTAAGGGATACTTGCTGTAAGCAGGACAAACTCTGATTTATTTGAATACTCTACCCTTCTTCTTAAGCGCTCCACTAAAACGGTCACATATTGAAACGGGTATTCAATAGATTTGGCAATCAATGATATGAGAAACCTATAGAGGACTAAGATGGCTGAGGCACTGAAAATTGTACTGGCGACACCGGAATTTTTTCCGTTAGCCAAGACCGGCGGGCTGGCGGATGTGGCCGGAGCACTCTCCAAGGCTTTGAGCAGCCTGGGGCATGAAGTTATAGTATTTTTGCCGAATTATCGCTCGGTCCAGAGTAAGGTTGCCGTCAGACCGGTTTCAGTTGAGCCGGTACGAATCAGAATGGGAACAAAGGAGGTCGAAATTAGTCTGAAAGAGGCCAACCTGCCAGGGAACAAAACCAGGATTCTTTTGATTGACTCCCCTTTTCATTTTGACCGGCCCGAACTCTATAAAGACCCTCAGACTGGCATTGATTATGTGGACAATGATGAAAGGTTCATTTTGTATTGCAGGGCTACATTGGAATTCCTGAAAAAGCTAAATATTAGGCCTGACATTATTCACTGCAACGAATGGCAGAGTGCACCTATCTGCGCTTATCTGAAGACTCTCTATGCTCAGGATTCCTATTTTGTCAGAACCGGCGCTTTGTTTTCAATCCATAACTTAGCTTATCAGGGGAGCTTTCCCAAGGAGAGTTTTACAAAGTTAGGCTTGCCGCAGGAGTTGTTTTACCCCATGTCCCCCTTTGAATACTACAGCAAGCTGAATTTTTTGAAGAGCGGGATCTTTTACTCTGATGTCATAAACACGGTCTCTGAGACCTATGCTAAAGAAATTCAGACCGCTGAATATGGCTGCGGCCTGGAAGGGGTGCTGAAATCCAGGAGCAATGACTTATACGGCATTGTCAATGGAGCGGATTATTCAGAATGGTCCCCCCAGGCAGATAAACTCATCCCGGTCCAATATGACCTGAACAGTTTGTCTAAAAAAAGAAGGAACAAACAGGCTCTTTTTGCCGAGTGCGGTTTCCTGACTAAAAGAATAGATTGGCCGGCCTTAGGGATGATAGGCCGCTTGGTGGACCAGAAAGGGGTGGATCTGCTGGTAGAGATAACATCAGCCTTGCTTAAAAAAGAGCTGCTGCTGGTAATTTTAGGGAGTGGTGATGTTCGCTATGAGAAGAAGTTGAAAGAGCTGGCCAAAAAACATCCTGACCAATTACATGTCTTCATCACCTTTGATGAGAGGCTGGCCCATTTAATCGAGGCCGGCTGCGACATTTTTTTGATGCCCTCCAAGTATGAGCCTTGCGGGTTGAATCAGTTGTATAGTCTGAAATACGGCACTGTGCCGGTGGTCAGGAAAACCGGGGGGCTGGCTGATACGATTCAGGATTCAGATTCCACTGGCAACGGAACCGGCTTTTGGTTTAAGGGATACAATTCCAAAGAGCTTCTGCATGCCATCGAGCGGGCTCTGGAAGCTTACAAAGACAGGAAAAAATGGGAAAGATTTCAGAAGAATGGGATGAGCCAGGATTTTTCCTGGGATAAGGCGGCTAAAAAATATGTGGAGTTGTATCAAATGGCGATATTTAAAAGGGAAGCATTAGTCAGTCCCGGCGCTTTCTGATGGTTGCCAATCTGCCTGAGTGAAGTTGTCTCCGGTTTCTGAGAATAATTATCTTTTGCCTCTAATTCAGGTTTTGATTCCAAACTGCAGTTGAATTTTGCCGATAAATATTCTATAGTAATGGTCAGGAGAGTGTTCTCTTTTCTGCGTAATTTATAAAAATGGAAGATACTCGGGTTTTCATCGTCGCCGGTGGCAAAGGAAGCCGGCTCTATCCTCTAACAAAAAACAGGGCCAAGCCAGCAGTGCCTTTTGCCGGGAACCGACGGATTGTCGACTACGCCTTAAGCAGCTGCATCTACTCTGGTCTACGGAAAGTCAACGTGCTGGTCTATTACATGCCCCGCTCTTTGATCAGATACATCCAGACCAAATGGGACATCGCTAGCCCTGGAATTAATGAATACATCTATGCTGAAGCGGTACAGCTGCGGGCCGAAGATGACGCGTATTTTGGCGATGCCGACGCGGTCAGAAAGAATCTATATTTATTAGATGAGGGGCATGAAGCGCGTCTTCTAATCTTGGGGGGTGACCACATTTACAAGATGGACTTCCGGCAACTAATCGTCTATCATCTGGATTTGAAAAGTAAACTCACCATAGCCGCTTTTGAAACCACTTCTCAGGAAGCAGCCGGCACTTTAGGAGTTTTGGAGGCAGACCAAAACGACAAAATTGTGGGATTCCAGGAGAAGCCGACTTCTCCCAAGGCCATGCCCAACAGTAACATGTGCCTGGCTTCTATGGGGATCTATCTTTTCGAGATTGACTTTTTAAGAGAAGTCTTGAAGAAATCAGGCTCCGGTTTTGGCCCTGACCTTTTGCCACAGCTTATCGGCGAGGAGGTTTACGCCTACAACTTCACCCGCTACAACACTATTCCGGATTATGTCCTCAGATTTAAGGAAGGGGAAAGATACCGCGAGTACGTGGAGAGGCCGGATGACTCCACCTATTTTAAAGACGTGGGAACTCATGAAGCTTACTGGCAGGCTAACATGGACCTGGTCGGGCTTAACCCCACCTTTAATCTCTACACCGAGCGTTGGAAAATGGGGAGCGAGAGGCCGCCGGCCAAGCTGGTCAACAATGAGGTCTTGCTTTGTGATGGTTCTATAATCAATAGCAACTTGGTCTACCGCTCGGTTATCTCCCCAGGAGTCATAATAGAAAGCGGGGCAGAAGTGACCGACTCTATTATCTTTGATAACGCCTGGATAGGGCAGAATGTCAAAGTGCACCGGTCCATCCTGGATAAATATGTGAAAATAGCTCCCGGAACTGTTATTGATGGGCGCAGGGTAGACCAATTTGGCTTAGTAGAAAACGAAGATTATAAGATTACAGAAGGCGGCCTTACCGTAATTGCCAAAGGGGTGGAATTGAAGTAAGCTTCTGTCGGCAGCTCTGTTAAGCTGCTTACCGACTGACCATTTACCGACCACTTTGTTTTATTTTGCTGGCTGTGGCATGCAAAAAACCCGCTTGAAGCTAAATATGCTTCTCCTATATTGGAGTCTCGAACCTTAATAGATTTGTCAACCATTTGAGATTTTGCCTTCAAACCAGCGAGCCAAAGCCATGGAAGAAATCTATCGTCAACTCATCCAAAGTATCGGCGAAGATCCTGACCGAGAGGGACTGAAGAAAACTCCCCAGAGGGCAGCCGAGGCCCTGCGCTTTCTGACCAAAGGGTATAAAGCCGATTTAGACGAAGTCATCAATGGAGCGGTTTTCGATGTGGATACCGACGAGATCATCCTGGTCAAGAATATAGAGCTCTATTCGCTGTGCGAGCACCATCTGCTCCCCTTTTTGGGAAAATGTCATATAGCTTACATACCCAACGGCAAGGCAATTGGCATCTCCAAGATTGCCCGGATCGTGGATGTGTATGCCCGGCGCCTGCAGGTCCAGGAAAAGCTGACCAAGCAGATTGCGGATGCTCTGACCAAGTGCCTGAATCCCAAAGGGGTAGCGGTGGTGATTGAAGCCCAGCATCTCTGCATGATGATGCGTGGGGTAGAGAAACAAAACTCGGTCATGACCACTTCCTGCGTCCTGGGCGTGTTCCGGGAGAGCCAGCCCACCCGGGCGGAATTCTTGAGCCTGATTAGATAGTGTAGTTCCCCTATAAGCTATCTTTTTTGGCTGGGAAAAGTACCTACAAACGAAACGCACTTTGAACGCTGCGCATTTCAGCACCGCTTTATTTCTGGCCGTACTCAAGATGAGAATTGTGCGATAAAGGGGGCAAAACTAGGGCAAGCTATACTAATCGAAGGTTAATTTACTAATGTGCAGTTTCTTGATGTTTCCGCATAAGAAGTATATTTCCCCATGTCCATCGACAAGATATCTCTTTGTAAAGTCTGAAGCTGAGTATTTCCACTCCTCTTTTGGCAAGTCACCATAATAATTCAGGCTAACCTCCCCTGTCTTAACTAGTCTGTCACCATTAATCTGAAATCTTAAGATTTTATCCTCAATGTCCTTGAGACTACGCTTTTCACCACCATACCTTGAAAAGCCTTCTGCGAAGAAATATAGATTATATACTGAACCCCTGAGAAAGTGGACACGTGGCAAATAGAGGGTTGGAGAGTTAAATTAGGTCAGAGACCAGGAGAAACAGATGAAGAGAAACTGGACTGTAGAGCAGAAGAGTGCCATAGTGTTGCAGGGGTTAAAGGGGGAAG